>JAEEGL016737564.1_pt1 | contig 55912 bp, 34 predicted proteins | sample 9134231 | NCBI WGS metagenome assembly JAEEGL01 (sample SAMN16246548, study PRJNA631951) | gut metagenome | biome: gut microbiome; feature: rumen; material: fiber-attached | host: Bos | place: Iran: Karaj | collected 2018-10
AGCTTAAAGGCAAGGGTTTTATGAAGTCTTACGGCTACAACGCCGCTGTAATCGCCTGTAACGCCTAAAAGCCCAGAAACTTCCCACTGATGCCCCGAGATGACATCTACAACAAAAGGTTCGTTATTCTTTGATTCAACCTGGAACATCTGCTTAAAAGTCTGTAATGTCGCATTTAAAAACGGATTAATTACTTTAACATCCATAGCCATAGCGTTACCTCTCTATCGTACTAGAATTATACATCAAGAGATTAAAACCCGCCACAGAAAATTAAGAAAATTTACTCTTCGGCAAGATAGTCTTTATAGAAAGGTGTAAGTACAGAATAAGCTGAACAATATGCTTTAGCTGCAACGTTATAATCTACCCATGTAGATCTAAAGAGCTTTATTGCTCCAGGTAAATATTCAAGATCAGAAGGAAGGACATAATTTGAGTCGATTCCCTTTTCGATAAAGAACTCTTTAATGCTGTCTACAGAATTTGCAAGTACATAGGCGATAAAGGTTGAACATACAAATTTATACCTGTCTTTTGCAAATGTATCTTCAGGGCGTTTGTTAGGAATGTCTGCAAAATGTTTTTTTTCTGCCGGAATAAACATATTTCGTTTAATACCGTAGCCGGCAATTGCAAAGTTCTGAATTACACTATAGCGTGTCTTTGGATTTTCGAGGAATTCTGAAACGATTTTTTTTGCACGTGCATATTCTTCGTCAGTTACTTTTATAGCATATGTAATCTGAATCGACTTAAATTTATTACACTTTTTCATGTAACAGTTAGAAAGGGTTTCTGTGCACGACTCGACTTTTAAATTATGTTCACCACCGGTAGTAAGTCCGTAAAAGCAGTCGTTTAAATCAAAACCGATTGCCGAATGACTTGTAGAAACCGGATTTGTATCTATCATCATGATACAGTTTTTAAGAAGGTTTTCTACGCAGAACGGATTGTCGTAAACAGGTTCGTAGAGTCTAAAGAAAATATATTTTTCGGAAGTAGCAGAGTCTTCAAAGCCGATATTCTCGTAAAGACAGAATACTTTATCGTCTTTATCGATGTTAAGCTCTTGAATTTGAGAAAGTACGTTCCTGTCTTCCTGTTTTGTTGAACGGCATGACCATGCAAGAATGATGAGGACAGAAAATATAACTGCTATTCGTTTTTGAAATTTAGAAACTCTCATAAGCTGAACCGTGTATGCAAAAAATATACCGAAAATTTCGATTTTGAGCAACACAGTGCAAATTTATTTCCGGCTCCGCATATACTATCCATGCCTTAATATGCTATACTACAAACCGATTATGGAAGAAAAAACACTTGATGAACTTGACTACACCAGAATTAAGGAAATAATCGCAGGTTTTGCCGTAAGCGAAGAAGGCAAAGATTCGCTTCTTAACCGCATGCCGCTTACAAACCTTAGCGAATATGATTTTCTCAAAAATTTAAGCCGCGAATGGGCTCTCTGCATAAACTCATCAATTGCAATTTCTGTCTCATCGTGGCCGGTCGTAAGCCCGCTTTTCGGTATTTTAAAAACTACAGGCGCTTCTCTTGACCTTGATGAACTTTACGCCCTCGGCCTTTTCTGCAACTCACAGAAAAAAATTACAGATTCAATCAAAAGCAATTCTGCAGAGCTTGGTCTTAAAAATCTTTCAAAGCTTGTTTCAAAAATGCCGGACTTAAGCGGCGCACATAAAATAATTTTTTCTATTATAAATACTGACGGTCAGTTAAAAGATTTGCCGTCGATTAGAGAAATTCAGCGTAAGATAGCTTCTATAAAAACAGAAATTGATTCAATGATTCATAAATACACAATCGATTCTTCGATTTCAAAAGCACTTGAATCTACTGTGCCGGTTTTACGCGCTAACCGCCAGGTTCTTGCTGTAAAGGCAAGTCAGAAAAATATCATCAAGGGAATCGTTCACGAGGTTTCGCAGACCGGACAGACTGTTTATATCGAGCCTGACGATGTCGTTAAACGAAACAACGATTTAATAGAAGAAGAATACAAGCTGAATGAAGAAATAAAGCGCATTTTAACCGAAGCAACTGCAGAGCTTTCTGAATTTACAGATGCGTTTAAAGAAAATCTTCCTCAGATGATTTTACTTGATACAACACGCGCGGCGGCGAGATGGGGCTGCGACGTTAACGCATGCTATGCCCTCAACTGTCATATTGCAAAATCAGATTCTGATAAAGACAGCGAGCCGCCGCTTTTGCTTGGTGCACGTCATCCTCTTCTTGGAACAAAAGCAGTTCCTGTTGATATACGCTTTTCTACCGGAAAAAATGTTCTTATCATCACTGGCCCAAATACCGGCGGTAAAACAGTTACGTTAAAAACATTCGCGCTCTTCTGTCTTTTAAATCAGTCAGGTTTTCCTGTTCCGGCACTCGAAGGAACACGCCTTCCTCTGTTTAAAGAAATTTTCTGCGACATCGGGGATGAGCAGTCTCTTGATCAGTCTCTTTCTACATTCAGCGGGCACATGAAAAACATTGCCCACGCGCTCGATAAAGCAACAGAAGATTCTCTTGTATTACTCGATGAGCTTGGAAGCGGAACTGACCCACAGGAAGGTTCTGCAATTGCAATGGCAGTTCTCGATACTCTCATAGAACGAAAATCATTCGTGCTCGTTACAACCCATCACGGTGTTCTAAAAAATTACGGTTATACAAATCCGTCATGCATAAATGCAAGCGTAGAATTTAACGACACTACGATGACTCCGACTTACCGTCTTATAATGGGTGTTCCCGGAGAAAGTCACGCGCTCGACATTGCACAAAAAAGCGGTCTTTCTGATAAAATAATTTCTAAAGCAAAGAATTATATAAACACAGAACAGGCAGATGTTTCTACACTAATAAAAGGTTTAAATGCAAAACACGCAGAAGTTGATGCGCTTATTCAGTCTTTTAAAGAAAAAGAAGAACACATGAATAGGAAAATCGAAAAGACTTCTAACCGTGAACAGAATATCAAACGCCGCGAACATGATTTAAAAATTGCAGAAAATAAAAAAGAACTTTCGTTCTTAAAAGAAAGCAGAAAGCGTCTTGAAAATCTTGTGCGCACATTAAAGGAAGGTGAAATTACAAGAGAAAAAACTCTTGCGGTAAAAGATTTTATAAACGATTTGACTTCTTCTATCGAAACACACACACAGATTCTCGAAGCAGAAGAACGCAATTTAAATGAATACGATAAAAAGAAAAATGATTCTGTAAAAAATGCTCAGGGCAAAAAAGAACCGACAAAGAAAAAACTTGAACCGGGGATGGAAGTTCTTGCAGGAACATCGCGTAACCGCGGTACACTCGTTAAAGAAGAGAAAAGCGGAATGTGGGTTGTTCAATTTGGAACTCTGCGCATGACAATGAAAGAATCAGATTTAGTTGCTGTTCAGAAAAATAATGAGCCGTACAAACCGAGTATTTCGATTGACCTTGCATCAAAAGAAGAAGTGCATTCAAACTTTTCTGATTTTGCACCGTCGCTTTCGGGCATCCCGACAGATCATCCGGTATTTGAACTTCGTCTTCTTGGAATGCGTGTAGAAGAAGCGCTTAAAGTTCTTGAACGCCAGCTTGACTTATGTGCGATGCAGAACTTTCATGAGTTTTCTGTCATCCACGGTAAAGGAACAGGTGCGCTGCAGCAGGCTGTCATCGAATATCTTTCTGAATACCCCGGTGTGATTGAATTTAAGTTTGCACCACCAGAAGACGGCGGCAGCGGCAAGACATATGTAAGGATGTAAAACGCGCGGTACAAGTCTGTTGGATACCGGGAACCCAATGTTAGAAACGCTACCAGAGTTTTCGGAGAAAACTCGTGACGCGCGGTACAAGTCTGTTGGATACCGGAAACCCAATGTCAGGAACGCTACCAGAGTTTTCGAAGAAAACTCGTGACGCGCGGTACAAGTCTGCCGGATACCGGAAACCCAATTTACGCGCGTTTTACATCAACGGCCCGAAGATTCTGAAAATCCATCCTGTCGTTCTTACATACCACGGAATTTTCTTGTAATTCTCAACTGTGATTTCTTTACACTCAAGCTTTGTCTTATCAAAATCCTTCTGCGCTTCTTTAATCGATTTTGTTCTGTAAAGAAAAGTTCCGCATTCAAAGTGATGATAGAAGCTTCTGTAATCAAGGTTTATCGATCCGACTGTTCCCATTTTATTATCAGCAATAAAAACTTTTGAATGAATAAATCCTGACTGATATGCATAAACCTTTACGCCGTTTTCGATAAGATTTTTTATGTAAGTTCTTCCGACGCAAAACGAAATATAGTGATCATAATATTGCGGTACAATCAGTTCAACATTAACGCCACGGCTTGCAGCAAAAATAAGAGTGTCCATCATCGAGCCGTCGATAATTACATAAGGTGTCATTATCGAAACATTCTTTGTCGCATTCTGAAGAATATACCGGTAAACATTTTCTCCGATATCTGCACCGTTGTAAGCATCATCCCCATACGGAATTACAAGACCAGCCTTCCCTTTCCCTGTATGATTTTCAAGACAAAGCTGCGCTTCTTTAGGAATAAAGTTTTCAAAATTCTCACACGGAACATCTTTTTTATTCTGAACATTCCACATTTCAAGAAACATGAGTGTAAAAGTTCTTGATGCAGGTCCTGTAATTTTTATCCCGGCATCCTTCCAGTATGCAAATCTTTTTGAATAAATATTTGCATACTCATCGGTAATGTTTACACCGCCGGTATAGGAAACTTTTCCATCAATCGAAATTATTTTTCTGTGATCACGGTTGTTAAGACCAGTGTTAAAAACAGGAATAAACTTTAACCAGATTTTTGATTGAATTCCGAATGACTTAAAATAATCGCTTTCCATTGCGCTCGATAAAGCAACAGACCCGATACTGTCAAACAAAATTCTTACATCAACTCCCTCTTTTGCTTTTTTAGAAAGAATCTGCAAAAGCTTATCAAGGATCTGACAAGGCTCAACGATAAAAAATTCGATAAAGATATAACGCTCGGCTTTTTTTAATTCATCAATGAGGTCTGCAAAAAAATCTTCTCCGCATGAAAAATACTGGGTTTCAGAATCAAGGTAGCCTGTAGCATCGCCAAAGTTATAAAGATACTGTGCAATATCTTTTACTTCCGGAAAATATTCAGCGACAGCACGCGCATCGCGCTTTGGCGGTATGTAATCTTTCGTGTCGGCACGCAGCTTTCTTAATTTCTTTTTTAAGTTAATTCCGCCCTGATTAAATTTATACATAAAATAAAGCGATATTCCAAAAAAAGGTGCCAGAATTACAGGAAGAATCCACGCGATTTTAAATTCGTTTTTTCCTGGAGTGTTTACAAGATACAAAAGAAAAACGGCAGAAACTGCAGCACTCACTTCGAAAAAGTACGCCATATTAGACTGAAGGATTATCGTAAATAAAAGCATGATTAAAAACTGAACAAGAATAAGAAACGAAATAACAAATAGACGGCTCTTAAGGAATGTCCTTAATTTCCTTGCGGCAAGAGTTTTTGCATTCGGTTTAACTTTAAATTTCCTTAATTTTGCTCTATTCACGCTATAATTTTAACACAAAAGAATAATTTGATAAATCATAAATTCAAGGTTAAAATATATATAGGAGATAAAGTCTGGTTGAACAGCTTTAAAATCTTGCATCTTCTTTTTTTACGGAGTTTATTATGGCTATAACACTTTATTCACTTGGAGCAGCACAGGAAGTTACAGGCTCAAAGCATATTCTGGAAATTAACGGACACTGCTATATGATTGACTGCGGTGCATTTCAGGGTAAACGAAAAGAATCTGATGACAAAAACAGAAATTTCGAATTTCCACCTGATAAACTCGAAGCGGTAATCCTTACGCACGGACATTTTGATCACTGCGGACTTTTACCTGTACTCGTAAAAAAAGGTTTTAAAGGGAATATATACTCAACGCCTGCAACACGCGATCTTGCATCACTTGTAATGATGGACAGTGCAAGAATCCAGGCACGTGATGCAGAATTCTTAAGAAAGCAGGCAAAAAAGAAAGGCGAAAAATTTAACTGGAATCCTATCTTTGACGAAGAAGACTGTGTAAAAGCTTCAAACCAGATTGTAACGCTTTCCTATAACAGACCACTTTACGTCGGACCGGAGGTTCAGCTTGAATTTTTTGATGCAGGTCATATATTGGGTTCAGCTTTTGCAGATGTCAACATAAGACAGAGCGGCAAAGAAGATGTACGCGTTCTTTTTACAGGTGACCTGGGAAGAAATGATAAGCCGATTGTAAGAAATCCTTCGACCGAAGTTCCGGCTCCTGATTACATTGTTCTTGAAAGTACATACGGAAACAGACTCCACGAACCGACAGATATCGCGCTCGGAGAAATCAAGCAGCTTGTTCGCGAAACGATAAATAAAAAAGGAAAAATCATCATTCCTTCATTTGCAATCGAAAGAACACAGGAAATCATTTATTACCTCCATCTTCTTGTTGACCAGAGACAGATTCCGTCGATACCGATTTATGTAGACTCACCGATGGCTTCGAATGCGACAAGTATATTTAGAGTTCATCCGGAGTGCTACGATGCAAGCGTTACAGAAGCATTCTTAAAGCATCACAAAAATCCGTTCGGTTTTGGAGACCTTCAGTTTGTGACAAGCGTAGAAGAATCAAAAGCGCTCAATGAAAAAACAGGCCCGATGATTATCATCAGTGCAGACGGAATGTGCGAAGCAGGACGCGTACTGCATCATCTTGCAAACAATATTCAGGATGAACGCAATACAATTTTAATTGTCGGATACATGGCAGAAAATACTCTCGGTCGTAGAATCCTTGAAGGCGAAAAAGAAGTTCACATCATGGATGCATGGTACAAAGTAAATGCAAAAGTTCAGAAGATAAATGCATTCAGTGCACATGCAGACTACAAAGAAACAACAGAGTGGCTAAAGAAAATCGATACAAGCAAACTTAAAAAGATTTTCTTAGTTCACGGTGAAACAGATGCACAGAACTTCTTAAAGAATCATCTCGAAGAAAATGGCTTTAAAGATATAACTATCGTTAAATACGGCGAAAGCTATAGTCTTGATTAATTTTTTTCGCACCAGCTGTTAAATTTAAACATCAGCTGGTGGGCAATTTTTAAATTTATCATCATAAGCGGAATCGTTACAAGAATAATCAGTGCGGTCCATAGAGTAAATTCAATTTTAGAAAAACATTTTACTAAAATAAAAATGCTTGCAGGAAGACAGATTACACTTGTAATCAGTGACGGAATATATTTTCTGATATACAAAGCCTGCCCAATATGAACCAGAAAGTGCGCCGTTAAAGACAGCATGAGCCCAAGCCAGATCGAGTCAAGAATTTTTCCCGGAAAGAAATAAGCAAGAAGACTTATCCCGAAAAACGGAATAAACTCTTCGTAAACCGCAAGTGCAAAACCCGGAGTCTTTAAGTTTCTATAAGGCGCAGTAATTTTTGGAAAGCGCTCAAACATCTCAGGATTCTTTTTAAAAAAGATTTCAAACCCTACGATTTCTTCCATATCATGAAAAATAAAAAGTATCGGCAAAAGTAAAATGTATTCTTTCATATTTATCTCAAATCCCTTTTTACACACTCTGCGAATTTTTCTGGTAAATCAAACTGCGGGCTGTGTCCTGCGCCTAAAGCTTCATGAACATCTGCGGATCCATCTGAACTACAACTGTAAGATTTCCGTTTCTGGTTCTTAATTCATCAATCATTTCTTTTACTTTAGATTCATCTTTTAAATGAATGCTGTAACTGATTGTAAAAAGAGTTCCCATGTTGGAAGTTTTTACATCTGTAAGTTCTGATTTTGTAAGATATTTTTTAAAGACGTCATCAAATACACCGTTGTAGTTCATGTCTTCTGGAATCGTAATTCTCAAAATCTGATCTTCAGAAAATTTTATTCCGCAACACATAATTATATAAAAAACAGTAACGATTATTAAAAGTGAAAATCCGATTATGTAATAACCAAGTGCAATTGCAACTCCGACTGTAAGAGTAAAGAATATATAGAAGATATCTTTTGCTTCTCCAGGAACCGACCTGAATCTGACAAGCGCAAAAATGCCGGCAAGAGAAAGTGCTTTCTTTAAGTCAGTTGCTATAAGCGGAATAACTACAGCAACGACAATCGGTAAAAGTAAAATCGTTGCTACTACGCTCTGCGAATAAGATTTTCTCTTCTGAGAAATGCAGTATCCTAAAGAAATTAAAATACCGGCAAGAAGTCCATAAAACATGTTTGTAAGAATTACTGCATCCTGTTCACCAAATCTTAAAAAATTTCCCATAATATTCTCCATTCTTTATTGTTTGTAATTTCTATATTCACTTCCATATTTAGAAAACGAAGTGTTATATATTTTTCTCTTAGAAAGAAATTGAGCAAACCACAGCGGAAAAGTTTTAAACGCTTTTGCTTCCATTAACCATTCATCTTCTTTTAAAAGACTTTCACCATAAACAGGAGAGTCTAAAAGAAGATCTTCTCGTCGTGTTAAAATATTTTTATCAAGCGTCAATCTAAAGTCGTCATTTTCTTTATCAAAAAAAGCAAGCCTGTCATAAGAAATAAAAACTTTTGGTTTTAATTCATAGCGCTTCATCAAATCTTTAATTTCAAAAAGCACCTGACGGTTTACAACCTTATCATCAGGAACAATTCCGTCTTTTAAAAACCTTCTGGCACCTTCAAGTGTAAAAAGACTTCGCCTTTTATAAACTACACCATCAAACTTCTTTTTTATTTCAAGAAAAACAGTCTCGTTCTTATCCTTTACCTGACCATAACTTCTTATACGAAGCTTCTCTTTATAAACAGGCTTTTCAAGACTCTTTATAATAAGTTCATCCGAATCCGTGTCAAAATAAACATTCGAAACAGGATAAGTTTTCCCGTCCGGATTATACACATCGCTTTTCATTTTTTCGTTTAAAAGTGGAATCAGTTCATCAACATCATCTTGTGTGAGAATATATTTTAGTTCAACCCGGTTAAAAATCTCTATGGCCAATTTTTAAAAAATTCCTTTTATTCATTCTAACCGTTAATAATGCTTATGTACAGTTTTTTTCTTTACTTATGTAAAATTCCTGTGTTATAATTTAAAAACATATTTCTAATTTTTAAGGAGAAAGTTTATGAAAAAAATTATCACATCTTTCTTTTTGTTTTGTTCCGTTTTGCTTACTTCTTTTGCACAGGCAAAGAAAGCAGATCCGAATTTTAAACCGGCATTAAGTTCTCCGATCCCGGTAATTAAAATTACTTCAAAAAGCGGTTCAATTGATTTTGTAACAAAACCAGTTGCAAAGCTTGTAACAGACGCGCGTGCAACATGGGGTGATGAAAGATCAGATCCTGCACCTTTTTACGAAGAATGTTCTGTAACTGTAATTGACAGCGAAAAAAACGAAGCAATTTCCAATGCAGACGCTAAAGTTAAAGTTCGCGGAAACTGGACAACAACCTACGATAAAAAGCCTCTTCGCATTCGCTTTAACGAAGAACAGTCGCTTCTCGGAATGAATTCAAATGCTAAAAACAGAGACTGGGTTCTTTTAACTTCATACAAAGACTGGTCATTCTCACGCGACATAACAGGACTTTACATTGCAAAAATGCTCTGCCCTGGTTATGTAAGTGACTTTAATCTTGCAGAAGTTTATATCAACGACAAATACTTTGGTGTATATGTTGTTGCAGAACTTCAGGAAGTTGCAAAAAACAGGATTAACATAACACAGCCTGCTAAAGGTTATAAAGGAACAGACATCGGTTACTTAATTGAATATGACTACTACCACTATGCAGAAAAAAATAATTTTACAATCAAATATGAAAATCCTGTAACTGATATAAACGGAGAATCAATTAATCCACCTGAAAAAGTCGGATACACAATCAAAAGCAAAATTACAAACGATGCTCAAAAAACCTTTGTTTCAAATTATCTGAGCAATGTATGGAAAATCTGTTATGAAGCTGCTTACAACAATAATCTTTTAGAATTTGATTCAACATATACAAAGCTTATAAAATCTAAGGCACCAAATGCTTATGTATGTATTTCAAAAGTTATCGATATAAACTCTCTTATAACAGCATACATTCTTTCAGAACTTGTATGTGATCCGGACTTGTATTATTCAAGTTTTTATATGACTGCAGACTTTGGTCCAAAAGGAGATAAAAAACTTCACTTTGAAGCACCATGGGATTTTGACTCAACGATGGGAAACAAAAATTTCTGCGCAGATGGTAACGGACTTTATGCAGCAGTTAAGCAGTGGGATGTAAACCACCAGGAACAGATATATTGTAATCCATGGATGATGGTTTTTGTAAACTCTGACTGGTTTAATAAAGCAGTATTAGACAGATGGCATGCATTCCAGGCAAACAAACCTCTCGATAAAATTATTGCAAACATTGACTATATAAGCACAAACTATCAGGCAAACTTTGCAGCAGATCAGAAAGTCTGGAAGAACATAGGCAAAAATGCTCTTATCGGAAACGAACTTTGCAAAGCATCTGCCGCGTGCAAAAATCAGCAGAAAGCTGCAGCTCGTTTAAAAGCTTGGCTTACCGCACGTTTTGCTTATCTTGATAAAACGTGGTAATTTAACCGTTCAACTTTTTATACAGGGCCGATACTTCTTCTGAGTACCGGCCTTTTTCTTTATAAATTACAAGAGGATTTTCTACAGTTGTCATACAGTGAGCATCTTTAACTGCTTCGACTAAAATCATTGTCGGCGGTTTTAAACTGAATGGTTGTACAAAGCGAACTTTTTTTGCTGCAAGATTATATTTAGAAAAAAATGTCATCATCTGCTGCAACCTCTCCGGCCGATGAATCATATAAAAACGCCCTCGAGGTTTTAAAATATAAGAAGCGGCTTTTATTACATCCTCAAGACTGCAGAATATTTCCTGTCTTGCAATTGCCTTAACCGACACCGCGCCGCCAGTAAAAACTGCATACGGCGGGTTTGAAGTTACGACATTAAAACTCTGCGATTCAAAAATTTTTTTAACATTTTTAATATCGCCCTGTACGACTTTTATTTTTTCTTCAAGGCCGTTGAGTATAACATTTTTCTCTGCAAGCTCTGTCTGCTCTTTTTGAATTTCAAGTGCAGTAAACTCACAAAAAGCACAACCACTCTTTCTTGCAATTATCAGAGGAATTACGCCGTTTCCCGTTCCTAAATCGGCGGCGCGTTCATTTTTCTTAACGACTGCAAAATCAGAAAGCAAAACTGCGTCTATCCCAAAGCAGAATGCGTTTACATCCTGCATGATTTTAAGATTAACTGCAGGAAAACCGTCAATGCGGATTGCGGAATCTAAAGAAGCGCAGTCAGCAGATTCTCCAGAGGTCCAGCCTGTCGGGGCATGACTCATATTACATTTCATATCCAGGCTGAATGATTGTATTATCGTCTTTCTTTACTTTATCGTAAACTTTTTCTTTCCATTCATCCTGTGGGACATCGACAACGCTTACAGAAAAATGTTCTTTCCCGCGCTCAAGTTCTTTACTTGCAGTTTCTAAAATTGCATCTGCAAGTCTCTTTTTTGTCGCATCATCACGACCCGGATACATCTGAATTGTTATATGTGGCATATTCGCCTCCGTTTTTGAATATAATTAATTATAGCATATTTTAAAACTTTATTTCAGCAAGTGAATAATCGATTTTATAGCCGGTAAGCTTACTTAATTCTTCATTCACTTTTTTATAATTAAAATACCATGCATCTATTTTAATTTTTTCTTTTCCACGTTTATTGCTTATTTTCCAAATCAAAGTACTCTGTCCTCCCCATTTAGGATAACAACAGCCCATTTTAATTTTCGTCTCTTCTGTAACTTGAATTTTAGAATTAAAGAAAAACCAGTTCCGGTATTCTACAATGTTTCCTGAAATTGTAATTTTCTTTCCAAGAGGAGATCCGAGAAAAAGAATACCCATAATAAGACATAAAATGGCTATCCCAGGATATCTTTCATCGTCATAAAACTTAATGCCCGTAAGTGAAACAAAAAATAAAAACAAAGAAGCTGTTCCCATAAAAACAGCACCTATATTCATAAAATTCAGTACGTTCGGGTAGATTACGATTTTATCTGACTTCATTTTATGCACCGAATTTTATTCCTTATCACTTTCAAAATAATCACTGCGCTGTTCAAACCAGTTGAGTTTTAATTTTTCCCAGTCTGTTCTTTTTATGGTTACGGTATATTGATATTCTCTGACTGTCATTTTTGCATTCTCTATCCGATAATCATAAATCGTAAACGCAACACTTAAAAAATTATCATTGCTAAGTTGCGTCGGAAGTATAGTTACACCAACAGATACAAGGCGAGAATCAGTTACCCAGCAAAAAGAATTTATCCACGAAGGAGAACCAAAAAACTTTATAAAAAGAAGATTTTCTTTTCTGTCAAAAATCCCGAATGCAGAATCAATATCTGCGCTGACAGAATACTTTCCAGACTTTTCTTTATATAACTTTGCGTAGATATCATTATAAGCAAAACGATCACCGTAAAAATTCCATTTTTTAAAAACCGGGTACAATTTATTTTTAAAAGAAACCGGATGGGCATCCTCGTAAATAAAGCTTTCGCTGACAAATTTAAATTTATCAAGGCTTACAGAAGGATCAACTTTTTTAATTTCGTCTATCCACCAGTTTAACTCCGGCGGAAAAACAAACTCCTGCGCATATACACAAAACGCCAGCGCCACAAAAATGAATGCTATCAAAACTTTTTTCATATACAATTTCTCCAGTTGAACATTATACTACACTATCATCAGTTTTTCATTAAATTTTCCTGATGACAAAAAAAGCGGCCCAAGTCTCCTCAAGCCGCCTTTTTTAGCTCTTATTATTTTTATTGCAGATAACCACCGTAACACCAACCGACAGTCTTCTTTTTTATCTTTTTCCCTTCTTTATCTGTCCCTTCTATAATTTCAACTTTTACCCAATTAGATCTGATATTATCAATTATTTCACTCTTACCTAATTCAAGTATTTTGACAGACGTTCCTGCCTGCATTACAGTTTTAACTTCTGTATCCGTTGATTCTCCTGCACGAAGTTTAAGATTAAAAACGGCAGACATGATTTTATCTTTTGAAACTATTGTTGAACGAACGACACGGAAACCAAAAGGTTTAAACTTAAGGCTAGGGTCTGCTTGAGTATAAGCAGAAATTTTTACGATGCAGTCCTTACCACCATCATTAAAATAACTCCCACCACGAAGTACAGGGTATCCTTTTTCCCAATCAGTAACCCATTCCCAGACATTACCACTCATATCATAAATACCGAGTTCATTAGGCTTTTTTGTCATAACCTGATGAATATCACCGCCGTTTCGATCATCCCAAGCTACATCAGATGAAGAATTGCTTCCACTATATTCGTATCCTTTACTTTTATTTCCTCCAGAAGCTGCAAATTCCCATTCAATCTCTTTCGGCAAACGATATCCATTTGCTGTAAAATCACATTCATACTCACCCGATTCTAAAACTTTATAGCAGGGAGTAAGCCCTTCTTTTACGCTGCGTTCATTACAATATTTTGCAGCCATATACCATGAAATTGCATTAGCCGGAAGTTTTGACTTGTATGAACTATCATTCATTACAGAAAAATATTCTTCTTCCGTTACTTCATGAGTACAAATATAAAAACTTGGAATCTCACTGTTACCTTCAACAAAGACAAAATCTTTTGATTCCTGAGTCTGAGAAAACAAATTTCCTGCAACCAATAAAAGAATTACAGATGTTAAAATACTTTTTTTCATTATTTCTCCAGGATATATCTATTCTTCAATATCAACACATTTAATATGAAGTTCATCCAGCTGCTTTTGATCAACAAAAGACGGGCAATCATCCATAGGCGACATTGCAAGATTATTCTTAGGGAATGCAATAACCTCGTGAATCGATTCTTCGTGACACATAAGCATTACGAGGCGGTCAAGACCCGGTGCGATTCCTCCGTGTGGTGGTGCTCCAAACTTAAATGCCTGTACGAGAAAGCCGAACGCTTTTTCTGCACGTTCGCGGCTGTAACCAACGATTTCAAAAATACGTTCCTGAAGCGCAGGATCGTTAATACGCATAGAACCCGATGCAAGCTCGTAACCGTTAAGTACGAGGTCATAAAGGTCTCCCTTTACTGCACCCGGATCTTTTTCAAGAGTATCCCAGTACTGCTTTTGCGGAAGGGTGAACATATGATGTTCTGTTTCCCAGTGATTTTCTTCTTCGTTCCATGCAAAATATGGAAAGTCAATAATCCATGCAAAGTGGAACTCATCGTTCGGATTATATAAATTCAAATCTTTTCCAAGCTGCTTACGAACAGCACCAAGAGCTGTACAAGCAAGCTGCCAGTTTTCATCACTTACAAACAAAAGAAGGTCGTTCTTTTCAGCACCGAGTTTAGAGCAGATTTCACTTTCTTTTCCTGCATAGAACTTTGAAATACCACCCTCGAACTGGCCGCTTTCTGCAACTTTCATCCATGCAAGACCTTTTGCCTTGTATGTCTTTGCAACTTCTTCAAGTGCTTCAATATTTTTGCGGCTGTATTTGTCTGCAACGTTTTTTACAACGAGCGCTTTAAGTCCACTTCTCTTGTGTCTCTGAATTTCGCGTCCAGCATTTGCAGCTCCTGCTTTAAATGCATTAAAGTCTGCAAGGTCTGCCATAAATGCTGCGTCCTGCATCTTCATATCAAAACGTAAATCAGGTTTATCAGAACCATACCAGTCAAATGCATCTTCCCATGCAATTCTGTCAAACTTAGCCGGAAGGTCATAGTTCAAAGTCTTTTTAAAGATATGCTGCATCATGCCTTCTGTAGTTGCAAGAACCTCTTCTCGGTTTGTAAAAGAAAGTTCCATATCGATTTGAGTAAATTCAGGCTGACGATCACCGCGCGCATCTTCGTCACGATAGCAGCGTGCAATCTGGAAGTATTTGTCAAAACCAGAAACCATCAGAAGCTGTTTGTAAAGCTGAGGGCTCTGTGGGAGAGAATAAAATTTTCCCGGATGTACACGGCTTGGAACGAGGTAGTCTCGCGCACCTTCTGGGGTTGATTTAATAAAGGTTGGAGTTTCAATTTCCAAAAAACCTTTAGAAGTTAAATATTCGCGTGTAGCAAATGCAACCTGTGAGCGAAGAATAATATTGTGCTGCATAGGTTCGCGGCGAAGGTCGAGATAGCGGTATTTAAGACGAAGATCTTCGTTTGCAACTACTAAAGTTCCGTCTTTCTGACGAACTTCTTCGATAGAAAAAGGAAGCTCCTGACTTGTTGTAAAGATTTCGATATCTGTAGCTTCTACTTCGATTTCGCCGGTTGCCATATCGGCATTAACATCTTTATCTGAGCGCGCTGCAACGATTCCTTCAACAGCGATACAATATTCGCTTTTAAGTGAAGCAGCAATTTTTTTAACATCATCACTTGCCTTATCGCCGACCATAACCTGTGTAATACCATAGCGGTCGCGAAGACGAATAAACAAAAGTCCGCCCAAGTCACGGGTGCGGGCAACCCAACCATTTAAAACAACTTTCTTACCAACATCACTCTTGCGGAGTTCACCGCAAGTTACTGTTCTCTTAGAGTTTTCCATAATGTTGATATTGTAGCGTTATGAAGATTTTTTTACAATAAGACAGTTACCAGTAAATCTTTGTAAAATTCTCGATTTCTTTACTGCTGATTGGAACCGGTTTTACGACCTCTGTATCATCGTCACTGGAATTTTCATCAACACATTCGTAAAGTATTATTTCGTCATTTTCTGCGGTTATGATTGAATTTGGATAAAGCCGTACATCACATGCGATATCGCCTTCTATCTGGTCAAGGGCATCTTTTGAAATCAGGAAAGAACCACCATGCTTATAGGCAACAGCACTAATTCTGCATACTGCATTCATGCACGGTCCGATTATTACATTATCAAGACGCAAATCTTCGCCAATGGCACCGGTTATAACATCCCCATAATGGATTCCTGCATTTATAGAAACGCAGTATTCCCCGCTTCTCATTTGAGTTTCGTTCAGCGTATCTGCCTCGACCATAATTTTTCTTGCCGCAAAGAGCGCGTCATTCGGGCCGCCTGTAAAAATTGCAACGCATCCACGTCCCAGAAAGTTAGAAACAAACCCGTTCGACTGATCGATACAATCTGTAATGAGCTTAATAAATTTACTGCACGTGTCAAATTCGTGTCGCGGCAAAATCATAGTTTCATCGCTGGTTATTATCGAAGTCTGAATATACATAATCGTCAGTGCAGTTTTTGCATAATCTCCGAGTTTAACTTCGTTAGGATCACTTCTATTTACAAGTTCAAGAAATTCATGTGAAATAAATTTTTCATAAGAATCATTTATGTTTTCAAGAATCGTCATGATGCGGTGCGTATTATGGAATATCGACTGATGCGCATACGCCATATAGAATACATCGAACATTGCAAGAATAAGAATTCCGACCTGACTAAAGAGAATTACAATCATAGAACTCTGCACAGGGAACAGAATGTCAAAGAAAAATCCTGTCGTTACAACAATATAGAATGAAAGATAAATTCCGTCTTTTATCTGCTTTACCGCAAAGTTTCTTGCCATTCTTATGATTGCATAAAAATAGAAAAGCCCGTTTGCAGAAATAAGTATTACGCTAAGATAGTTTGTGTATTTAATCGGGAATGCACAGAATATAACTGCAAATGCAGAAAAAATTCCGAAGATTGCTTTATCAACATACGGATAATGCTGTTCAAAACTCTTATCACGCATCATTAAAACAGAGAACAACTGCGGCGACATCCAAAGCGGAACATACTTTAACCCCTGTATGACAGAGAAAGGAATATCAGGGAACATCCACGAAAGAATACTTCCGTTCGAAGTTAAAAGCTGACACAAAAGCCCAAGAAGAAGAAAACCAAAAATCATGTTGGCAAAGTTTTTCGTATCACCGATAAACACAGAAAAGTTTATGATACACGTAAACAGAATTGCTCCGAGAAGAATCGCGCATGAAATAATAATTTTTATAAAATGACTCGTAATGACTTTTTGTTCCGCAAATAAAAGCGAAGAAATAATTCCCGACTGATGATTTGAAAAACTAGAAACCTGTATTACAAGCTCAATCGTTCCAATGCTGTCAGAGTTTAAGAATAGGTAAACGGGACACTCGGCAGATTTTGCAAGCTTTTCGTTCGAAGAATACCTTCCGTATTCTCCAACCTTTGCACCATTGCAGAAAAATTTAGAAGCGGTCGCAGGACAAACCCTTGAAAAAATCGCATAACGCGTACCAGGTTTTAAACCCATTATCTTAATTCTGTAACATGCAAAATCTGCCTGTAAATTCTTTTTGGCGTTGTACTCCCATGCACCCGGCACTTTTATAAATGCCATGTCATACTGTTCGCGGTTAAAACTCTGGAATTCCTGTGCAGGATAAAATTCCCAGTTACCGTTTAGGTTTATAATATCATGCCCAAGAGATTCAGGATCTGTAATATGAACAACACCATTCCATACTTCTGCGGCAAATGATAAGCCTGCACTAAAAAGAAGAGCTGCAAGAATCATAAAAAGTTTTTTAATTCTTAAAAAACTCATCCTTCGCCTCCTTTCACATTTGCACTTTCGGCATTATAAGCAAAACCTGAATTATGAATAACTTTATATAAAAGAGTTTTTTCTCCTCTGACTTCTCCCATCACACCTTCATAAAGACAGTCAATAAACGTGCGGCAGTAATTTAAAGCACGTTCAGAAATCAAAATGTTTGAATCAAATTTTTTATTTAAACCTTCTATTTCTACAGCCTGCACGATACTTTCTGCACACGCAACTGCATCAATATGTTTTTCATTTCCCATAAAGCCCACCGCAACTTTACCGCAGTGGATTCCGATTCCAACATTTATCATCGGAATATTGTAGCGTTCAAACTCAGGTCCCATGCTTTCAAACTTGCGCTGGATTTCAACAGCACAACGGCATACAGAATCATTTTTTTCAGGGAAAATAGAAATGATTCCGTCTCCAAGATATTTAGAAATAAAACCACCATAGGCTCTTATTATCGGTGAAATAGTTTTGTAATATTCATTTATAAGGGTAAATACCTGATGCGTTGTATACTTTACCGTCATCTTGCTGAACTGTCTTATGTCAGCAACAAGAATCATCGCATCACATATAGAGTTGTCGCCTGCTTCGATATCTTTTATATCTGCAACCTGCAGATAATTTACAATCGTACTCGGAATAAATCGTGAATACGAAGCATTTTTTCTTTCATACTTTTCTACGATTTTCTGATTTTCTTTTGAAAGTAAATCTCGCTTTGTTCCGGCAAGAATTGTCTGTGCAACAGCAAAACTCATGATTGCAGATTTAAACAGAACATATCCAAAATTTCCTTCTGGCCTTGTCTGTGCAAAAACAAATCCATACGCCGCAGTAACAAGCATTAAAATAATTATTCCAACATTAAATGAATAAATATAATTAGGCGGTTTTCTGTTTATAAGAATAAGGAAACATAAATATACCGACATTACATAGCCGACAACAAAACACCAGACTAAATATTCACTTACAATCTGAATCGGTGAAACAATAATAAAAACCGGTGCAATATAATCTATAATTACTGCAATAAAATTCCATTTAAATTTAAGATCATAAAGATTTTTAACATAAAGATTGTAAAATGGAATAATAAGTGCAAGAGACGTGAGTGACGTTTTATAATTTAACCAGTTTGGAATCGAGCCTCTGACATAACCGATGAATGAAAAATCCAGAGTACATACAACAACAATCAAATCTATACTTAAAAGACCCAGCCACAGGTGCATTTTCTGTCCGCGGTTAAGAAAGAAGATTACGATATTGTAAATTGCAAGAACAATAAGAACGCCTGCAACACAAAGCTCGAGCGCAATATTTCGAAGAAGAAAACTCTGCATGAGCGTATCTTCTGCAAGTTGCGGAACAAGAAGAATACCGCCAAATTTAAGTTCGTAGTTTGATACATGAAAAACAAAATCTGCAACACCATTTTCATCTGCAGTAAACGTAACAAGACGCATATAACGGTTCGTCTTTTTAATATCAACACCGCCGCCACTTACTTCATTTGATTCATAAATATTTTTATTGTTTACAAAAACATCGGCGCATGTATAAACACCGCGATACAAAACAATACCGTATTCTTTTTTTGGCTTTAAATTTCTTACAGTATAATGATAAGTTGCATATCCGATTTTATTTTCTATCTGATATGGAATTTTTACGTATTTTCCGTTAAAAAGCCTTATGTCAAATTCCTGCACAACTCCGTCGGTATAGAAAAAAACAGGGTCAACAAATTTTTTATCATAGTACTCCCATGTTCCATCCATACTCATATATGAGTGATTAAGGCTTTCCGGATTATCGACAACCTTTCCAGACTTAAATTCGGTTTGAGAAAATGCATTAAATAAATTTAACAAAAATAAAAAAACTAACGCTTTTTTCATGCGTTTTTAAATTATAACCCACAAAATCGATATTTGCATTAAATTTTTCATCAAAAAAAGCGGGAAAAAGCGCGTATTTTATGCTAGAATAATTATACCAGGCTGAATTGACTAAAAGCCCTTTATATTTTTGCACTTACGGACAGAGTTGCTATGAAAATTCAATTTTTAAAAAACAAAAAAATCATTTTTATTGCAGCAGGAACAATCCTGATTCTTTTAGCCGTGTTATTTACGGTAAACGCAGTTTCAAAACGAACATTAAAAATCGCATTCTATCAGATTCCGGACGGAACAAAAGAAGCGATGATAAAAAATATAAAACCGCTTGAAAACAAACCAAAGTTTTACACGATTGACGGTTCAAAACCACTTTCAAAAAAAGCTTTCAAAAAATATACTATTATTTTTACTTATAACTCAAAATCACTTACAGAAAAATCTTCGCTTATAAAATCTGTTCCAGAGGATACAGCTTCTTTTTTGCCGTCAAAAATTGCAGCAAGCACAAAAATCGAAAACGAAAACTACGCACTTTCCGTACTCCTCGACCACTTTGAACTTGCAGTTTATAAAACATACCGCACTCAATTAAATTTAAAAATTCCGCAGACGTTAAAACAGCTTACTTCATATCTTATTGCAGTAAACGAAAAAGCTTCTTATCCGCTTCTTGTAATCGGAGCAGACGATAACGAGCTGTGGGGATTTGTAAGTGCTTTTGCAGAGAGTATGCTTTCTTCTGAACAATATGAAATTTTGTGCAAATCACTTTACGAAGCACAAAAAACAAATCAGGATATTCCCTATAATTTAAAACTTACGCTGAACGAAATTAAAAAGCTTATGCATCTTGGACTTATGCACCCGCAGTGGACACAACTTACTCAAAAAGATGCTGAATATCTTTTAAAAGATCACAGAGTCGGAACACTTGCTTCAACTTTAAGCATGCACAGAAAACTTCCGAACGTACTTACAAAATATTACGAAGCAACAATTTTTCCTAAGGACGACACAAGTTCGAAATTTGGAGTTGTCTGCCCGCAAATCTGCGCAGTTCTCACGAAAAATAATTTAAAAACCGCAGACGGGGCAGCCGCTGTACTGCACAAACTTGTAAGCGATGACATGCAGAAAAATCTTTCTGCAGATACCATGCTTGCTCCGGCCGCATCCGTCGGTGAAAGTGTTGATTCAATTGCTGATGACATAAGATTTTTTGCAGCGGCTGCCCCGGCAGGTCCGCTTATGACATTTTCATCTGCATCATTTACAGATCCTGCACAAGTTCACAGATACGCAGAAAAAATCCGTGCGTATCTGGAACAGTAATTATTTCATCTGTGCAGTTTCGATGTGTCCACGAGTTCCTACACGTGTTGCATAAGCGAGTACAGGGTTTGCAGTGCCGTTACCGTAAGTCTTAGAAGTGTTTGTACTTCCAAGACCATTTGTTTGAGTATAATCCTCGTCAGTTCCGCTCATAACTTTTGGTTTTCCTGTTGTTGCATCCTTCCATAAGCCGATGTTTACATAACTGTATGCATAGTTATCTGCATAGCGGCTTGTCGAAGGAATAATTGTGCTTTCCCATGCTCCTGTAAACTGATCGGAATTATTAACACCTGCAGGTATAGTTACAGCTTCGCGGTTTGCCTTTGTCATCGATGCAGAAATTACACCTTTAAGGCATGCCATCTTTGTTTTCTGAACAGAACTCATGTAGTATCCGATATACGGGATAATACTATTTCCATCATCAGAAACAACTGTATCAAGTCTTATATTTGTTCCGGTAAATGCGTAAGAGTCAACCGTTACAACCTGTGGCGTTGCATCATCATAACTTGAAAGATATGCATAAATAAGGTCAGCATTTTCGCCATCGTAAGATGCAATATGAATTCCTCCTGCCTTATCTACAGTAATCTGACAGTTTTCTCCAGCATTTTCCTTAAGTAAAATCGGAGTCTTCCATCTTCCATCACCCTGAGTTGCGCTCAAATCATTATCGTTGCATGGATTTACCTTATAACTGTACCACCACTTAGATGCAGTTGCATCGTACCATGTTGCAACAATAACATCTGCTGCCGCACTTGTCCCCTTAATTACATCTATTGAAACATAGTTACCTGCTTTAGCCGTCATACTTGACGAAGCAATGGTACTAAAATACTCAGGTTTAGTATTTGTATTAAATGCAGTATGAGTGTTATTAGCTATAGCACTGCCATCAGCAAGCTTATACTTTCTCTGATCTGCAAACTGGCCGAATGTAATTCCGGTCTGACCAACCGCATTACTTGTATTAGCGTTTGTACCAACATATGTCTGCGACAGATTTCCCCATCTGAAGCGTACTTCACAGTTCAAGTCATCATAGTAGGCAAGGAATACATAAGTATCATTTCCATGTACTGCAGTTGCAAGTGATGGAGAAGCAAATCTGTCTTCTATGAAAGCATAATCAGTAAAGGCAGTACCATTATATGTTCCCGGAGGAGCTCCAATGTTTTCAAATCTTGACGAGTTCTTTCCTTCATAGTTACCGTTTGTATCCATTCGAGACTGTCCCCACTTACTCGTAAAATACTGCATACGGCCAGCACTTGCATTAGAACCCGGGTTCGTATCCAAACCTACAGTAATACCATGGGTTATACCGTTTTCATCAACGGTAAATCCACATGTAGAGAATCGTGCATAGTTTGCAACCCATGTTGTATACGATGTATTCTGTCCGTTAGCCATACAGTAGTTTGCAGGACCAGAGTTAAATCCAAAGTTCAAAATACCATTCTTTGGATTTACTTTCATAATCGGTTCTGTAATATAACCAGATGTCTGTGAAATACCTGCATCCTTAAACTGCCAGATATCAAACTCAACATCGTCAGTCAAAAGATTGTTGTTATCTCCGTTAGGCTGCCTGTTATAACAGTATGCAAAGTCATTATCATCATATGCTCTTACTGGGTTTGATTCAGCATCTGCATATGTACCGCACGAGTCATTGTAGTTAAGGTTATTAATAGAAGTTATTGTGTCTGTTCCGACAACAATTGAGTGAGCGTATTTACCCGATGCCGTTAATGTAGAAACATCAACTTCTACATCTGCATTGTCTGCTGCAAGGTTATAACCAGAGAGTGTAACTGTTTCCGAAGCATAAACAGGATAATGTCCCTTTGCAGTTCTTGCGTATACAGATGCATTTCCTTTCTTAAGGGTAGAAAGTGATGTAGTAACTTCTGTAATATACGGAACAACGTCTACTTTGTAGTACGGTGTCTTTGCATCATCAGTTGTCTGAGTTGAACTTGCTGCAGAGTTTCCTGTTGTTGTGTAATTAAGGCTTACACCGTCTGCATTAAGAGAAACTTTTCCTTTATCTCGTGCCATGACTTCTACAGCAACATCATGTTTTACAACAGTAGAAATCTTTGCAGTATCCCACCAGATGATAAAGTCTACAACGTTTCCTGTCTGAGAGAAGACTTCTTCGCCGTCAAGTACAAATTCCCAGCCATCATCTTCGAGATTTCCAAGCGATTCCCAGATACCTGTACTTGCATTGCGGGCTGCAACCTGTGTAAAGCCGTCTGTAAGACCAGGAACTTTAAGATGAATTTCGTTTACACGAACATTATCTTCTGCACGACCACGCAGTGCAATCTTTCCAGAAACCTTAGGGTCCTTATCGTTGATTCCGCTTGTAACAGGAGTACCGCCTTCTGGATTTGCGTTTATATAAGAAGCAGATTTCATCCAGTCACGTTCGAGTTCGATGTGACCGCGTGCAATATCTTTTCCGTTAACACGTTCGTAGTAGAGAGAAGAATCAATTGCTCTTGTTGTATCATTCCACTTCCACCAGAATGGTTTAAACCATACTCTTGCTTTTTCGCTGTCTTTAAGAACAACGTTTGCAACAAGACTGATTGTAGCAAACTGACTTGTCTTTCCTGCTTCTGTTCCTTCTGTTTCATCCCAGATCTTGAATGTAAACAGCTGGTTAGTTCCGTCTGCAATTGTTCTTCCGTTTGCATCTGCAGTAAGTAGATTCTGAGTGCTCAAATTAATTTCAAGGTCAGAACGTATATCATCTGTTACAGAATCTTCAGAAGAAAGATTTACTGCAGAAGAATTAAAGTATGCTGCAGTTGTTGTATCTGCTGCAACTGAATATGTATATTTAAGTCCGTTGTTTCCGCCGACGATTTCTGGTTTTAATATAGTTCTTCCCTTGATTGTAATTTCAGAAGAAGAAAGACCGCGAGGAATTTCGAACGATGTTACATAATTTCCTCTTTCGTCCCTACCATTTATTGTAACTCCCGTTATTTTATCCGGAGAAGCTGTATTATACCATCCGCCGTAATTTGTTATCATTTCATCTGCAGTTTTCTTGCCGTTTGCATCAAGCGAACCGTCAGTTACTTTGTCATCACCGTTATCATCTGTACCAAAGATGACACCGGCAATACGAGGCTGATTGTTACATACAAACGCAGGATCTGTGTATGCATAAACTGCATAAGGAGTATTTACATCAGGTGTTGTATATGCAGAGTATGAACCTGTTATTCCGGCTGCCGGCGTTGCAGGAACATATCCCATGATTCCAACGCTGTAGTTTCCTGCTTTATCAAATGCTACATAATGAAGCTCAATTGAACCGTCAGGAATATTCTTAGAACAGACGTCTGCTTCCCATGTCCACGTAGAACCTGTTTTCTTAACGCTTTCCATCATGCGGTCGCCGTCATCATTTGATGGAGATATAAAGTATCCGTCAGCCTGGAGCTCACCTGATTCTGCTTCTGTAACAGTGTTGTTTACAACCATTGCATAACCGAACAGTGCATCCGTGTAATTTACAGGAATGTTTCCGTTTAATGTAACGTTTACACCAGAAACAGAAGCTACAAGGTATATTGTTCCACCAATCTTAACAAGTCCACCCGGATGAACATTCTTATCTGCTGCCGGCATTTTGATGAGGTTAAGGTTATCTGCATCACGAGTTACTGTTTTTTCATTCCAGTAAATACCGTCTTCAAATACAATGCTGCTTCCAGAAAGATTAATCTTGTTGTAATCACTTATTGTAGTGCCGCCTTCTGTCTTTGTTCTCTCAAGCATTACATCATAGATATAATTCTTTGAGTCAGTCGTTCTGTCGCTTCTTCTCATAAAGTAGAATGCAACATAATCAAATCCTGACTGGTTTGAGCTTCCGACAGAATTTTCTTTTACAGTTGAACCGAATGTATAGAATTTTCCAGTCTGTTTTACACTTGGACTTATTTCATAACCTGCATCGATTGTATCTGCAAGAACAGGAGCAGTATTGTCATAGTTTATCTTTATGTCCTTTGTCTGACCATGTGCAGAACCTTCTGCAATATCTTCTGCTTCAAACGTAAAGTCAAGAGAGCCTACGCCACTTGCAGTTTCGAGTTTATACTTAAAGTAAACAATTCTTCCGTCTACTTTAACATCAAACAGTGTTCCACCTGACAAAGGAGAGCCATTTTCAACAAGTTTCTTTGTTGTTACATTTCTTCCCTGTCTAATCTTAAGATTAAGGGTTCTAATTCCTACATCATCTTCAACACTTCCGATAAGATACCATGTATCTTTTAAGAACATATCATCGCTGTATTCACGCGAAGCAGTTGCCTCTGCGTCATAATCAACTGATGCAGATTTTACTACATAGAACGGCTGCGCAGAACCAAATATAGGTTTGTCGTTATCAATCTTAAAGAGACGGTCTGCATAAATACTTGTCTTTTTGTCACCATCTCTCGAAATTAATCTTACAGCAACAATATTTTCTCCATCGCCGTCAGGATTAAACTCACCATTTTCATTTATCTTGATATTCCATGTACTTCCTGTAAAGTTTGCAAGAATACCGTAATCTGCTGCAGTTTCTCCTGCACCAAGAGTACTTGTTCCTTTTTCCCACTGTACAGAAGTATCAGGATTATAAGAGCTCATCTTGTAAACCTTGTAGCCGTTTTCTGCAAGCATATCAAGGTCATCTTTTGACGGAACAAATCTGGTAAATACATTATCATATGTATAAACATTATTTCCTGCAGAAGTCTCTGTATATCTTATAATGTCGGTATCATTGTTTTCGTTCCAGTTAACAGGATTGCCGTTTTCATCAAGATGTTCTTTCTGAGAAATCAACTGAACCCATACAGAATCAACATACTTATTATCCATTGCTTCGCCGTAGAGTTTTATTGTTCCACCAAGTACATCACCATCTGTTTCAGGATAGTTGATAGAAACAGTAGGCCTGTCTCCCTGAGGGTCAAGATAAGCCTGCTGTCTCTTTTCTGTAACGTTTCCTGCAACATCAACTGCTTTTACCCAGAGCCAGAGATCAACTACTGTATCAAATCTGTCATCTTCTGTTGATACGAGAGCTTCGCGTGTAGTTATTCCGTAATCAATAAGATAATCATTTAAAAGTTTTGTATGTGTAAGCGCCTGACTTGCATCAATATCACCGTCAAAGTAGAGATACCATTCTGTAGTAGTTCCTTTAATAGGTTCAGTACAGTAATTAACCTTGTCCTTTATATCTGCAATAGTAACGCTAGTACCATCTTCATGTTTAACCCATGTTGTAATGGCTGTTGTATCATCATCCGGAGAAATATCTCCTCTTGTAGAAATTGCATAGTAAACATCGCAGACTTCACTCAACGAACCGTAAACGTTTACCTCACCGCTTACAGTTGCATTGTTATCTGGCTTAGGAAGATTTATAGAAATCTCTGGTTTAGTATTATCTACCGTAAGCTGAACAGTTGAAGAGCGCGGACGGTTTGCTTTATCGAGAACTTCGACAGTAAAATAATTTATTCCGTCTTTTAAGTTGCCTGTAGATTCTTCACCGCCTGTAAGAATGCCTTCACATTCCCAGATTCCATTTTTGTTTGTAGAATCTGTTCCGATATAATTGAATGAATACGAAGCATAACCCTGTGTTTCGTCTGTTTCACCCATTATACCTGTTACAGAATTTATTCCGTTTGCATCAGCAGCATAAACGCGTACTTTAAACTTAGATACGTTTCCACCAAAAATCTTTCCGTTTACAGAATCAATCCAGTCAGAAGAATATGCAGCTGCCTTCTTAGAATAAAGATTAAACTCAAGATCTTTTACTTCAGGGTCCTGAGTATCTACCCTTAAGCGAAGGACTGTTGAACTTCCTGCTCCATCACCAAACGTTGTCTGGTCATCTTTTATATAAACAGCATTATAACTGTCAGATGGTTCTGTACCGTTTGTCTTAGAAATAAATTCTGTTCCCTTAGAATCTTTTACATAGAAGTAAATATCCTGTTTACCCTGACTGTTTGTCTTAAAGCTCCATGAACCATTAGACAAAGTTACAGCAGAAGCTCCTACCCAATCTGAATCCTTAGGAGCATCCGGGGCTGTTGTCGTAGTCCATGATTTTGAAATAACTTTAAATACGACTCTAGAATCGATTCCGTCATCATCATTTAACGTACCCATCAATGTTGAGTTGTTAAAGAACGGATAAGTTGTTTCGTTCATTCCGTCTAAGTCAGAGATGTTTGTAAATGTTACAATCGGACGGTCAGTGTTCTGATCGATTGTAATTAAAGTCTGTGCTTCTTTAGTATTTCCTGCTGCATCAGTTGCAGTTACCTTTAATCTTACCTGAACGCCTGTTGCAGAATCACAGTCGTAGATTGTAGAACCAAATGCAGTCTGTGTATCAAGTTCATCGAGTTTCCAGTTGTAAGTTCCGCTGACTTTTTTAAAAGCAGGTGCACTTTCTGCCGGAGTTCCATCGATAGTTACTTCTTTCCATTCTGTCGAAGAAGACTGATATTCGAGTTTAATCGATTCAAGTTTCTGATCATCGTTTGCTGTTCCTGCAACAGTAATCTTTTTATTTACAGTTGCTTCTTTAATTGAATCGTTAAAATAAACTTCTGGTTCAGAGTTATCAAGCTGAAGTGAGAAAAGATTTAATTCAGCAGTATTTCCTGCACCGTCTTCTACCTGTGCCCATACTGTTCCGGTCTTTGTAATTTTTCCTTTTGGAATAGTTGCAGTCCATTTAAACTGTTTGCCGTCACTTCCTGCAACTTCTTCTATCTGAGAGCCTGTTATAGTAACATCTGGTTTTCCCGCAGATGTAAAATCTTTGTCACCAACCGAAATAAGTATTTTTGTTATTCCGCTTAAATTATCTTCTGCAATACCTTCTAAGGTTATATCATCATTGCCGTTAGAAAGAATGTTTCCGATACCTTCTGTCTTGCCGTCAATCTTTTTAACTTCTGCAGAAGGAACAGATGTATCAATATTAATTCCTGTTATGCTTGTAATTTCTTCATTACCGGCTATATCAGTAGCGCGGATAGATATTACAGTACCATTAGCAACACTAGGAATGGTTCCAGTAAATCTTGATGTTCCTGAAAGCTCTGTCCACTGTGAACCAGATGTTGAAAGTTTATATTCAACTTTGCTGATTCCGCTTTCGTCATCTTTTACATCACCTGCAATATTTAATGTAGAAGTGTTGTACCAACCAGAAGCAGATTTTGCATTCGTGATATATGGCGCAACATTTCCTGCAACATAATTTGCATCCTGAGGATCTGTTACAGGGCTTACCCCAAATACAGGAGGCGTCATATCCTTACATACATAGCGTGTAACTACATTTGTCTTTCCTGCTTTATCTGTAGCAGTAAACAGATAAGTTATGTATCCCTGATTATATCCTCTTAAATCAGGAACGTGAGTCCATACGCCCTCGCTGTCTATTACAAACGAGTGATCAGCAGAAGAAACCCATTCACCTTCATCATTCTTTTCAAACTGATTCCATACACCATTTTCATCAAGCTCTACTTTTACTGTAGCATAATGAACTAAAGGTTCTTCGAGAGTATCAGCTGCTTCTACATCTACTTTAAGAGAAGAAATTTTCCAGTCATCAGATATTTTTCCGCTGAATGCAATCGAAGCTTCGTTTTCAGGAGTCTCATCAATGTCTTCGCGTACATACTGTCTGTCTTCTGTTCCTACTTCTGTTTCAGAAAGTTTAGGGTTCTCATTATCGATAGCAACAAGGAACGGACCATAAGTTGTCTGCCTGTTTGCCTTTATCGCATCAGAAAGTTCACTATTCCATGTAACATCAGTTGCCACAATTTCTACCCAGTAAACTCCCGAATCTTCAGGAAGATTATTGTATGTAAACGAAGCTGTAGTAGTTCCGGCTGAAAATCCACCCAAGGTTTCTCGTGTAACAAATGATGCATCATAGTTATAAATCAAAACTTCTATCGAAGCGATTCCATCATCATCTTCTACCATGCCGATAAGCTTATGGTTAGTTACCTTATCAAAAATATTTCCTTTGTTATTGTCAAAGTCTGCTTCAGAAGAAAGGTTTTCTAATGTTTCAACCATGCAGAAGTTGCTTGGTTTAATTACAGGCTTATCTGTTTCCTGTTCAATATTGTAAGTAAGATTATTATTGAACTGTGTCGTAGAACAAGAGCCGATATTACCTGCCTTATCTTTTGCATAAAGGATAATATTTACTGTTTCGCCATCGGCTGTTCCATATGTTGCAGTATCTGTTGTATCAATTTTAATGCTGCCTGTAGAGATAGTATACTTTGCACCAAGTGAAGCAGAGGTATATACCGGACTGGTATTGCCATTTGACCAGATTTCATACCAGACATCTTCAAGACTTGTTTCATCAACAGAACCTGTAATGTTAAATGTTCCGTTCAAATATTTTTCTGATGTAGTTTCCTGGCTCTTATTAACCTGCGGAGTTACAGAAGTAATTGTAATATCCGGAGCCTTTGTATCAACATAGAATTTGCGCGATTTTGTATCTTCGAGATTTGCCGCATTCTTTGCAGTTATAGTAATGTCGTAAAGATAGCGCTTTCCTGTCTGAGTAACTGCAGGAAGATTAAATTCCCACTTACCGGTAGTTGTGTTATATCCGCTTAAAATATTTACATCAGTAAATGTATTTACAACTGCGTTATTGTTAAGTTCGTCATAACATTTTCCGCTGTATGTGAGGCTTGTAATTTTATCAAGTCCGTCAGTATTCTTTACTTTTCCGCTAAATGTAAGAACACCTGTTGTTTCAAACTGTTTTGTTGCTGAATTAATTGTATTTACAACAATACCCTGATCGTCTGCAACGTTTGTATAACCAGTTTCTCCTTTGTCCATCCAGTAAAGTTCAGGAGGAGCATTTGTAGAAAATCCCTTAAACGCGTATGCAGATTTTATAGGATCTGCATATTCATAATCTACATCCAGTGCTTTACAGCAGATGTAGTAATATTCGTTAGGTGTAATTGACTCTGTAAGCTGTACCTGATAGTTATAAGAAGTATCAGAACTGTCATCAGTACAGTTGTCATGTCTGTCTGAGTCCGCATAACCTTCAAGACTATATGTTATCTTTTCAGGATTTATCTCTGATCTATCCCCATTGAATCCAAGAAGGCATGCTTTGTTTAAAGCTCTCTGAGAATCGTAATAACTGTTAAATGCTGCATCAGTTGAATTATATATTTTTTCAACATCAGAAGAACTCAACACACTAGGGTAAGGTCCAAACTGGTAAACTGCAATACTGTTAGGTAAAATATTAGTTCCGTTAAGACCTGCAGTTACGTTTACAGTAATAATCTGCTTACCCGAAGCACTACTTGTTATCTGAGAAATATTATTACAATCAAAGCCAAATACCTGATATTTTGGATTTGCGTCAGGTTTAAGAGAAAATACTGCATTTTCTCTTGCACATTCATTATACTGCTGTTTAACCTCGTTCTTTTTCGAATCACTGATTAACGAGCTGTCTGCAGTTCCGTTTATTATATTTTTAACAGTATTTACATCAAGACTACTTGCCTCGCTTAACCAGTTTTCGCGAACTTCATCATAAAGGAAAAATTTAGAAGTTGTATTTCCTTCTGTATTATTTACAGTTTCATTTGGATTAATATATTCTTTTGCAGAGTCAGATAATTCAAATTTGCAAACATACTCTTTTTCCCCTGTTCCAGCTCCATAAACCTGCTGATACCTGATATCCAGCGGATCACCTGCCAAAGAATCTTTATTTTTTCTTGCAAAAATTATTTCTGTTCCGCCGGCTGTATTAACATTAGTTTCTGTCCAGCCGTCAGTTCCATTTAAAGGAGCTGCATTTTCTGCAACACTCGTTACAAAACCATTTTCTGTAACACATGTATCTGTGCCATATAATTTTAAATTTACTTTGCGTACTGTGTGGTCTTCTGCAATAGTTCCAGAAACTTTTAAACTTGTTCCGTATTTAGAAGGAGCGGCAATCTTTGCAGAACCTGGTTTACTTAAGATAAAAAGAGGAGGTGTGTTATCAATATCGTATGCACGTGAAAAAATACCAGACTGTCTTCCTGCACCGTCAATTGCAATAACTTCTATGTTGTATTTTCCGTCAGGAAATTCCCAACCGTTAGTTTTGCTGTAAGCATCGTTAGCAGCATCATAGCTGTTTAAATCAATGCGCCATTTCTTTTTATCAACCGTTGCATTAAACGGACCAAATACATCACCCGTTCCTGTATCCTGAACAGTTACTTTTACCGTTGTAACGTGCTTATCGTCATCACATTCACCGGCAAGAACAAAAGTACCGCGGATGGTACTTGCAGCCGGAGGGTATTTAATCGAAATTGTCGGAGCGGTTGTATCTACAGCTTCCCCAAGTCCTAACTCGCAGTTTGTAAAAAGGACCATCAAAAGAGGAATGCCTAATAATAAATGTCTGAACAAACGTTTCATCTTCTCTCTCCAAAAGCGCAAAAACAGACAATGACTCATCATTTCTGACAAGTCAGGCTCAAAAAACCTACGTGTGACTTAAATTAAATGTGACTTTTTTTAAAGCCCTCGAGGACGCTTTTAACTTCGTCATCATTAAAAGCATCCTCAGGTAACTTTTTAGAATATATTTACTCGAATACCCTCAGAGAACTGGAATATCATATTCTTGATATCCATCGAGTTACTCTGAACATCACTCGGTATAAACCAGAGCTGGAATTCTGAGTAAAGTGATATCGTCCTGAAGCACTTAGCTTTTCTGAATGTACATCTCGGGAATTCCATCTGTGCAAGTAAGGCAGAAAGCATCTGAGCTTTACCACTTGCCGTATCAGTAAACAAGCTGAAGTTTGCACCGAGAGCAAATCCCATGCTAAGCCAGTCCCAGTCAGGACCTAAGAAACTTCTAAATGGAATATAAGCAATATTCGCAAGAAGCTTCATTCCAAATACATCTCCACCATATCTTAACTCCGTTGAGCTGAACATGTTACGCTGCGCCTGGGTAAACTGTCCGTACTGAACCTGCAGCTTAACGTTGTCGTCAAAGAATGTAAGACCGGCACCAATATTAAACAATGTTGCACCCCAGAAAGATGCATCAAGATACAATCCCTGAATAAATCCCGGAATCTCATATCCGGCTTTATCTCCGGCTCTCAATGCGATTGTTACAGAATTTAATCCTACAGAATCGTGAGCAAGACCAGAGAACTCAAGTTCCTGATTATAACGACCTCCGATGCTTGGTGCAATCATCTTTACGAAAGGAGCTGTCTTATCGTTCTGTACGATACATCTGTTGATTGCAGAAGAACCGTCTTTCATAACTGCACGAACAAGAAGGAAGTGGTAGCCTTCAGGAATATCTTCGTTTTCGATACGATATCTCCACTTATCCTTATTTCCAAGGCGAGTGAATGTTTTTCCGTTATCAAGACTCAATTCAACATAATCGAGAGTCTTTGCATCGAGTTTTTCTTTCTGTTCTTTTGTAGCACCCTTAGCACGAGCCTGATCAATTTCTTCCTGAGAAATTGAGTAACCTACACGACCCTTTATGTATGGACGATCAACTGCAAAGTTACCGTAGTCAAAATTATCAATTGTAATCCATGGACCAAGAGATTCGTACTGTACTGTCTGCGGAATTGACTCTACTGTCATTCCACCTTCGAGCAATGCCCTTACTCTATATGCATGAACACCATCTGTAAGTTTTTCAGGGTTCATCATAAACTTGTAGTAACCTGTGCTTGAAAGTTCTACAGATTCAGAAACTTTTCCATCAAGAATGAGCTGAACTTCATTTACTTTTCTTGTTGTAATAACTTCACCGTAAATGTTGAACTCACCGTTTTTCTTTTCGCTGTTGAGAGGATAGTAAATATTTACATCTGCTTCTGCAACACGCTTATCAAGAGTAATATTGCGGCTTATACTTGTTTCGTTTCCTGCAGCATCTTTTCCTGTAAGCTGAACATTATAACGTCCGTTTTCGAGTGAGCTGATGTCTACGTTAGTTGTAATAATTCTATCCGGTGTAAGATCTGTCTTAGAAAGACGTGAACTTACATATTTACCGTCAAGACTCGTAATAGAAATATAAAGTTCTGTAAGACCAATATTATCAATCGTGTACCCTGAGAAGAATACAGGACCTGTTGTCTTTGAGTCATCAAGAGGAAGTGCAAGAGAAAGTTCTGGTTTTGTGTTATCAACGTTAATCAAGCTTGAGTAAATACTTTCGATTCCATAACCGTCAGTTGTTCTCAAGAATACAACGTGAGTTCCATCAGGAACAACTCTTGTATCAAACTGGTATGACCAGTTTTCTTTTCCAGTTGCAAGGTTAAAACTGTTTCCGTTATCAACAGAGATTTCTACTTTATCAATTCCGTTGCGGTCAAATGCTGTTCCGCTTAAAGTAACAATCTTATGCTGAGTAGTTTCGATTTTTGGAAGAACCATTCTACCAACAGGTTCTGCAAGAGATACTCTGAACTTGCGAACAAACTCAGGTCCCTTTACACCGTTGATATCAACACCGTATGCAGTGATTGTGTGTTCATTATCTGTCATCGAGCTCAAAGAAATGTCAACGCTAAAGCTGTATCCTTCGCCTTCGATTTCGTTGAATCTTCCGTTATCAATCTTATAGAAAACTTTACTTGGACCATCATCATCAAGAACAACACCAGAAATTACAAAGTCTTTTGTAACAACCTGATTGTCTGTCGGCAGCTGAATCGTTGCAACAGGAAGGTCAGACTGTGCATCGATGATAAATTCCCATGAGTTTAATGTCTGAACGTTTCCTGCACTATCCGTAAAGTCAAATCTCATTGTTCTGTTAATAGGAAGTTCAGGAGTTCCGACAAATGTTGTTACCATTGAGTTGCGTTCAATTTCTGTACGGCGTCCTGTGTTTACATTTACATATTCAACTTTGCTTAAGTAACCTTCATCCTTTGCCATAAAGCCGATTGCGTTTTTACCGTTTACGACTTCTTCTACGCCAGGCACGATTACAGAAACAACAGGAGCCTGAGTATCTTTGTGAATGCATGCGCGATGATAAGATACATGACCAGAAACATCAGTTGCCCTGATATCAAGAGTAACAAGTCCGTCTTCTACACTTGCAAGACGTTCTTCTGCATAAAGCTGGAAGCTTGCTCTTCTTCCTGTTGCCCCGAACGACTTCCAGTTTTCGCCGCCGTCAACAGAATACTCTACGAGTGCAATTCCGGATGCATCGTTTGCTGTTCCGGAAATTATAAGTCTGTCGCGTACCCATTCATATAATGCAGGACGAGCAAGAGTAAACGAAGGCCCTTCATTGTCATTTATAATCGTTACAGGTGTAAAATCAACTCTTGCACCTGTTTCGTCGGTAGCTCTTACCATTACATCACGGTAAATACCACCGTTAGTTGCAGTAATAATTACTGCTTTTCCATCTACAGTAAGTTCAAGACCAGGATAACGTGCCATAAAGTTTGCAGTAATTTCCTGACCGTCAAGGTTTGCAATACCTGCAAGCATTGCAGATTCGCCCATTACAAAGGCACGGTTGTCTGTTGTATAAACAGTATCGTAAGAAGAAAGCCACTGTCCCATTCTCTGGTCGTTAACATCAGAGCTTTCGATTTCGCGTATAATTCCAACCTGTGCATAACAGCGCGAAGAATAACCCTTTGTATTTGCAGCAGTAATTTCTACAGTTGTAAGACCAGCTGCAAGGTTTTCAAGAGAAATAAAAGCCGTGCCGTTTCCGGAGTTTTTATCCGGACGATTAACAACTGCTTTTCCTTCTACAACTGCCTTTGCACCTGTATTTGTTCCCGCAAAAATTCTGTATGAAACTGCAAGGTCTTTTAATTCAGAAGTGATGTCAACTGTAATTCCAACCGGTGCACGTTTTTCGGCAAGGTTTTTATTTCTGTTCCATCTTGCAGCTGCAGACTTTGAACTTGACGGAACAACTACAGTCATTCCGCGTTTGTATGCTGCATCAGAAACAGTGCTTATTGTAACAGTTGCATTTTCATCGCTTATAGATTCACTTAATTCTGAATCCGGTTTTTCAATTACTTTAGTAAAGTTCTTTACGTACAAACATGTTGAATAATTTGAAACACGATCAAGTGTATCAGTTACCGTGTAGTTAATGTGTACGATTCCCCATGGTAAAGTTTCCACTGCAATCGGGAAGTTTACTTTTGGAACAGAACCTTTGATTTCTATATTTTTAGATTCGCGTGTTGATTCACCTGACTGACCAAATCTATCTGCTGACCATTCAATCGAGTAAGATGCTTCTTTGATTCCGCAAAGAGAAGTTGCTTCAATATCAAGAACAGATCCACCTTCTGGACTTACAATCTTACCGAATGTAACATCTCCTGCATCTGCTCCGCCTTTTAAAACCGGTTTTGAGAATTTAGGTTTTAATCCGCTTGAGTTATATTCAACTTTAAAATCATTTCCTTTAACACCGTAACGGTCAACTGCACTAACAGTTACAAGATGTTTGCCATACGACTGGAATTTTTCATCGCTAAGATTTACAGAGAAAATTCCGCGTGTCTCTATAGTTTCTACTTCTACACCGTCTACAGTTACCTTTACGCTCTGTACTGCATCATCATCTTTTGCAATACCGCGTACAAAATATTCGCCCTCTTTTAATGAGCTTCCGTTTACCGGCCACTGAATATTTACAACAGGTTTATCAAGTTCTGGATTAATTGTAATATTACGTTCTGTTTTTGTTACGTTACCTGCAGTATCAACTGCTGTGATTACGAGCTTACCGCTCTTGTTTCCTTTTTCTGTATTAAATTCTTTTGTCCAGTACTGGTTACCAGGAATAATTTCAAACTCACCGCTTTCGCCGTTGTATTCCCATGAAAGAGATTTTAACCCGATTTTATCTTTTGCAAGACCAGCTGCAGTAAAGATTCCGTTTTCTACCTGTTTTTCTGCAGGATAAACAATCGTTACTTCTGGTTTTGTATTATCAATAAAACAGAGGAATGAGTAATATCCGACAGAACCCTGCAAGTCAACTGCTTTAAACCAGATTACAGCAGGACCTTCTTCGAGTTCTTTCTTTGTATCAATTGAAAATTTAAAATCTGCAGAATTTGTTTTTTTATTGTTGCTTACTTTTACTTCTGTAAAATGATCGCCGTTATCGAGAGAGTAGTACATCGTTTTGATTCCGTTTCCGTCAGAAACGATTCCCTGGAAGCTTACTGTTCCAGAAACGAGTGCACCGATTCCAATATTTGTTACTTCTGTTACAGGCTGGTTTCTGTCGAGAATCCATTTTGTTTTGATTGATTCACCTTTAAGCCCATTTATATCTACACCATAAACTTCGATTGTATGTTCGCCTTCTTCCAGCGGTTCAGTATCAAGGAAGTAAGACCAGAACTCTTTTCCGGATGCACGTACAGGATTATCCATGTCTCCGTCGAGGATGAGTTCAACGTAACCAACGGCATCATCATCAACGCAGGAACCTACGATGTTAAGATTACCCGGAACACGCATCGACATCACAGGGTTTGTTATACGACAGACAGGCAGATCGGATTTTGGATCTATCCAGATGTTAAACGGACCACCAAAAGTAGTGTTTCCACCCATGTCTTTGGCAGTTACAATAACATTGTACTTACCTTTTTTGTCGTTGATGTCAAAGCTTTCCTGCCAGCTGTTCATGTTTTCTACTTTGACTTCGGTTACATCCTTTGCAAAACTTGCAAAAGCCGAAACAACAGCAATGAAGAGAATAACTGGTAATTTCTTTGTCAATTTTAACATTTTAAAATTTCTCATAAGTTCCATCCTGAACCGTTTATTTTTGTAGACTCTCTCTAAGCCTAATTTATCCAATATCTCCAAATCTAAAAAACGACTCCACGGTCACTTTTCAGATAGTTTTTCACATTATAACATCGACATTTTTCACCTAAAAGTTGAATTCTTTTTACGGATTCTACTTCATTAAGCCCAAAAGTGCCTCTGTCAAAGACGAAATTTTAACTGGTTTTGTAAGATAAGAGTTCATACCGCTCAAAAAACAATCCCTGATTGCCCTTTCATCGGTTGCCGACGTAAGGGCAAGGATTGGAATTGACCTTGCATGAGGGTTATCAATCTGTCGAATTGCTCTGGTAACTTCTACTCCAGACATACCAGGCATTATTACATCCATGAGAATTGCATTAAATGTTCCCGGAACTACCGCATTGAACATTTCGAGTGCTTCTGCACCGTTCTTTGCTTCGATTACGGTTGCTCCTTCACCTTCGAGCATTTCTCGAGCCATCATTCTGCTCATTTCATTGTCCTCAACAAGCAGAATGCGAATACCGGCAAGGCGTTCTGCATTTATGCCTACCGATGTTGTAGCTGTAAAAAACTGACTTCCCTTTGTTAGATAGTCTGCAAACCGTTCCCTGCTCTTGCCGAATGACTGCATTATCATGTCAGAGAATGCTCCGCACTCACCGTTAAAGATCATTTCAAATGCCTTTTCCGGTGAATACGCATCCTTGTACACCCTTTTTGTGGTCAATGCGTCATAGCAGTCAGCAATGGATACAATCTGCGCCGAGATTGGAATCTGATCTCCCTTTAACCCGTCCGGATAACCTCTTCCGTCCCATTTTTCATGGTGCGAACGACAGATCTCAAGACTTGTAGAAAGGTATGCTTCACTCCAGTCCTGTGGTGCATGTTTAAGAATATCGCAGCCGTTAAGACTGTGTGTTTTCATTATGTCAAATTCGGCAGAAGTAAGCTTGCCAGGCTTTAAAAGGATTGCATCAGGAATCGTTATCTTTCCTATGTCATGCAATGCGCTGGCAGACGTGATTATTTCTACCTTATTCTGGGTAAGCTTAAACTGAGGCCAGTCCTGCATAACCTGTTCGGCAAGGATTCTCGTAAAACCCTTTACCCTTTTAATGTGCTGTCCGCTTTCGACGTCGCGCGCCTCGGTAATATCACCCAGAAGCTCTATTATTTCTTCGTTGATTCTGTTTAAAGCCTTATTCTTAGCCTGGATTTCTGAAGTTCTTTCTGTAATGATTGCTTCGAACTGCTTTTCGACAAGACTTCGTGCATCGGCATCTTCGCGGTGTCTTATCTGGGCGCGCGCCTGCTCGTCAAAACTGCAGAGGCCCACAATCAGAGAATCGACATTCTCATCTGCCGCCGCAAAGCGTAATTTATAGTAGAAAACATCTTCACCTATCTTTGCCCTGAAAAATACCTCGTAAGAAGGACAACTCTGAAGCTCAAGCAATACCCTGTCCTGGGACGCTGAACGCAAAAAACCTTCAAGGTCTTCCGGTAAAACCAGCATCTTAAAGAATGCGAAAATCCTTTCAAACATAGGGAGATTTTTGTCTATTTCGTTAAAGAGGGCTTCGAATGTCTTGCTGGATCTATATAAAGTTACGTCTTTTGTTTTTAATTCAATATAAGCAACATACTCGTAATCATTTGCTAAAACCGCGATTACGGCATCTTTTTGAGAGAATTCTTTCTGCTGCAAAAGACCACTTGTTTCCATAACCAAGACAGCCCCTTAAAAGTAAAATTCCACCCGCAACTATTATACTATTGTAATTTAAACAATGGAAGTAAATTTAACAAAAAAATTTACTATTTTTATGCCCCTTTTTTAAGCATTTTTCAGGCTGAATTTACTCAAATTTCCCCTAAAAATTTATGTACAAAACGACATATTACATAGTAAAATTATATATTGTGAAAAAAAATTTATTTATAATTATTACTTTTCTGGCATTTTCGATTTCTTCCCTTTTTGCAGATACTAAAACTGTTAAAATCGGCTATTACTCGGACGGGAATCCTTTTTTTAATATCGGGCAAAAAGATTCTGCCAAATACGGATTCGGTTATGAGTACATTCAGCTTATAGCATCATACACAGGCTGGGAATATGAATACGTTTATGGTTCATATGCAGAACTTTACCAGATGCTTTTAAACAATGAAATTGATCTTTTGCCTGCGGTTGGATGCGATACGCAGGCTCAGGGAAAAATTCTTTTTCCGGAAGATGCAATGGCAAAAGAAACTTACTATCTCTATGTTAAGACAAGTGACAATTCACTAAAAGGAAATAACTATTCAACACTAAATTTTAAAAAGGTGGGAGTGCAGAAAGGTACTTATCAGGAAGAACAGTTTAAGAAATTTCTCAAACTGAATGGAATGGAAGGTAACATTATCGAGTTTGACCGCCGCGACAGTATGAGAAAGGCATTTATCAGAAATGAAATTTCTGCTGTCGTTGATTCTGATATAGGAAGCCGCTATGATTGGGAACCGGTCTTTGAAGTCCTATCTTTTGATTCTTATCTTGCAGTTTCAAATAGTAGACCAGATCTCTTAAACCAGCTTGAAGTTGCAGTTACAGAAATAAAAAACTTTGATTCATCATATTTTAAAAACCTATGGAAAAAATATAATCCGACTTCTGTAACAAACAAGCAACTTACTGAAACAGAACTTAGTTTTATCTCTTCCAAAAAAACTTTTAAAATAGGTTATCTTTCTAATTATTTTCCATTTTGCGATAAAGATCCTGAAACAGGAAAACCTCAGGGATTTTTTAAGGATTTTATTAATCTGACTATGGAAAAATTTAATATATCCAATATTCAACAGGAATATATAAGTTTTTCAAATTATGATGATTTGATTGATGCTTTGCAGCATGATGAAGTTGATATAATTTTTCCTGTTCCACATGATTATTTTGAAGCAGAAAATAATAATTTCTTTCCAACCGAACCTGTTGTAAAAATAGGTATGTGCATTGTTTACAAACATATTTTGGGTGATGACTGGACAGACAGTGTTGCAGTTACGGATTCTTTTCTTGGCTATCTTTATATGGCAAAAAATTATCCTTTTGCAAACTTTACGCGCTACAGAGGAAGAGAGGGATGTCTTTATGCTGTTCAGCAGGGAGCGGTAAAAGGCGCTCTGCTCATGTACGATAAAGCACAAAGCATCCTTTATAAAAACAGAAACTTCAGAAACCTTAAGATTCTAAAACTTCCGCTGGACAATCAGATTTCTTTTGGTGTAAAACGCGACAATCTGCTTTTTCTTTCAATACTGAACAAATGCTTTTCGTCAATTTCAGAACAGGAAAAAACTACCATCATCACATCATATTCTGTAAAGGAAATGCAGTTTACAACAGAAGATTTTATAAAATCTTATATCTGGTTTATTGTTATAATTGTAACAATTATTTTTATTCTGCTTACATGTCTTGCCTATACGATAAATAAAATAAGGGAATACATTAACTATGATTCTCTCACTCATCTTTTAAACCGAAAAACGATGAACGCAACATTTTCTGCAATTCAAAAGCGTGCAGACAAAACTAATTCACCGTTCTGTATAATGATTCTTGACCTGGACGACTTTAAGCATGTAAACGATACTTATGGACACGCATGCGGGGACGAAGTGTTAAAGCAGGTAGCAAAAATCATAATGCACTCTATAAGCAGCATGGATTATGCATTCCGCTGGGGCGGAGAAGAAATCCTCATCCTGTTTAACACAAATGCAAACTACGCATATAACTCATCAGAAAGAATACGAAAAGGCATCGAAAAAAACATCGTTAACTATAATGAAACAGAAATAAAAATAACAGCAACGCTAGGTCTTTCTGTCTACAGAACAGGTATGAGTTTCCAGGATATGTTTACGATTGCAGACGAAAACCTTTATAAAGGTAAAAAACAGGGTAAAAACAAAATTATTCTATAAGAAAATAGCCGCGTCTTCATAAAAAGGTCGCGGATTTCACAAAAAAAAGGCCACGATTTTCGTGGCTTTTTTTTATTCTTTAATCAAAAGATCGTATATTCTGTCTAAGTCTTCGCGGCTAAAGAACTCTACTACAAGCGAGCCACGTTCAAGTGAACCCTTCATCGAAACCTTTGTTCCGAGGGCATTTATAAACTTCTGTTCAAGAGCAATGACATCAGGATCTCTGTCATCTTTTTTAGAAGCGCCTTTGTCTTTTTTAATTACACGGCCTTCGTTAAGGCTCTTTGCAAGCTCTTCTGCTTTTCTTACAGAAAGTGTTTCGCCTACAATCTTTCCAAAAAGTGTTCTCTGGTTTGCAGCACTCTCTACAGAAAGAATTGCACGTGCATGACCTGCAGTTATCTGACCTGACATAAGTGAGTTCTGCATGTCCTCAGGCAATTTTAAAAGGCGGAGTGCATTTGCAACAGTCGAGCGCTGTTTGCCGACACGCTGTGCCACCTCGTCCTGAGAAAGCCCGCTCAATTCCATGAGCTTGTAATATGCCTGAGCTTCTTCTATTGCATTTAAATCTGCACGCTGAATATTTTCGATAAGTGCAATTTCAAGTTTCTTTTCGTCTGAATATTTTTTTAGTTGAACAGGAACCCTGTCGATTCCTGCAACAAGTGATGCACGCGTACGACGTTCACCTGCAATAATAAAGAATGTTCCGTCGCCTGCATCTTCGATTGTAATAGGCTGTAAAACTCCGTGTTCACGGATTGAATCTGCAAGTTCGTTTAATGCTTCTTCAGAAAAAGTTGTACGAGGCTGATGTGGATTTGGTTTTAATTTTTTCGGATCTACCCAGAGAGTTCCGTTTTCGTCTGCTTCGATTCCTGCAGGATATGATAAACCTGATTTTGGTTTTGTCTGTGTAATTTTCTTTTCTGATTTTACTACAACTGCTGTATCCTCAGAAGATTCTGACATCAATGCATTTAATCCACGTCCTAAAGCTCTTTTTTTTGTACTAGCCACGATTAATCACCTCGCCCGCAAGTTTTTCATAGCTCTTTGCTCCGGCACATTCCGGGTCATATTTACAGATTGGGAGTCCATGCGAAGGTGCTTCTGAAAGTCTGACATTACGCGGAATAATTGTATTGAAAACAACATCTTTAAAATATGACTTAACCTGAAGAACAACATCCTGTGCAAGTCTTGTTCTTGAATCATACATCGTAAAGAAAATTCCGCCGATTACAAGATTTGGATTTATGCTCTTCTGAACTTTTTTAACAGTCTGCAATAAAAGCGTAATACCTTCGAGGGCGAAATATTCACACTGCATCGGAACAAGAACAGCGTCTGCTGCAGCAAGTCCGTTCAATGTGAGGATTCCGAGTGAAGGAGGACAGTCTATCAGAATATAATCGTATTTGTCTTTTAATGGCTCAAGTGCTTCTTTAAGAAAGTATTCACGCTTATCCTGGTCTACAAGTTCGATTGCAGCTCCAGACAAGTCAATTGATGCGCTGATTGCATCGAGAGTTTTTATCATTGTATGTTTGATTGTCTGTTCAGGCTCAGACTCGCCGCTTAAAAGTTCATACACGGTTGGTTTATCTTTTGATACACCGACACCGCTGGACATATTTCCCTGAGAGTCAAAATCAACAAGAAGTACGCGTTTTCCGGCGAGCGCAATATAAGCACCGATATTGATTGCAGAAGTAGTTTTTCCTACTCCGCCTTTCTGATTTACAAAGACAAAAGTTTTAGCCATAGAATTGATTATAACATTTTCTGAAAAAATAGTATAGTAAGAAACAGCCTAGTTTTTAAGAGAGTAAATCAAGTCCAGGAGGTCGTCGAGTTTCTGGTGCGATGTAAGCGGGTTTATAAGCGTAAACTTAAGGTGAACGCGGCCATTATAAACAGTCTGGCCTATTACAACCCCGGCCTTATGGATAAGAGCCCTTCGTACACGCTTGTTTACTTCGTCATTTTCTTCTTCAGAAAGCGACTTGTCATACAGTCTGAAAACTATTGAACTAAGCTCAGGCTTACATGTACGCTCAAAGCCCTCACGTTCTGCAAGCGAGTCGTATACATAAGCGGCATTTTCTATACATGTGTCGATAAGTTCGTTCCAGCCGTCTTTACCGCGGCACAAAAAGCTCATCCAGACTTTTAACGCGTCAAAGCGGCGCGTTGTCTGCATTGACTTACCTACAAGGTTTGTATAGCCGTCCTCTTCGTCTTCCTCACGGTTAAGGTAGTCCGCATGGAGTTCGAAAGGCTCAAAGTTTGCAGCATCTTTAATGAGGACGCAGCTACAGCTGATTGGCATCATGAACATTTTATGAAAGTCGACCGTAATGGAGTCGGCTTTAGAAAGCCCCGCAATCCGAGAGCGGTATTTGTCTGACATAATAGCGCCGCTTCCGTACGCTGCATCGCAGTGGAACCACATTCTTTCATCTTTACAGATATCTGCTATTTCTTCAATTGGATCGATGCTTCCGTAATCGGTTGTTCCGACAGTTGCAACGACACAGAAAGGAAGGTTTCCTTCTGCCTTATCGCGTGCAATCAATTCTTTGAGAGCTGCAATATCCATTTTCTGTCTGTCATCAACCGGAACTTTTACAACCGCATCGTAACCAAGTCCCAGCATGTGAGTGCTTTTTTCCATTGAGAAGTGACTTATCTCAGAAGCATACATGCGGAATTTTTTATAATTATCAGGAAGCCCGAGTTTCTTTACATCATGATTAAGCTTTGCTCTACAGAACCAGTCGCGTGCTAAAAAAATACCTGTCATGTTTGACTGGCTTCCGCCGCTTGTAAAAACACCGTCTGAGTTTTCGCCAAACCCATAAAGTGCGCACAACTGTTTTATCGTATCAACTTCGATTTCTGTTGCGACAGGCGACTGATCCCAGCTGTCCATCGACTGATTAAAAGTAGAAATGATTAATTCTGCCGCGATTGTTTCAAGCAAAGTTGCGCTGTGTAAATGCGCCATGTAATCTGTCGAGCTTGTGCGCACGAAGTTAGGGAGAATTTTTTCTTTTACTTTTTCAAGGGTTTTTTCAAAACCGATTCCGTTTTGAGGAAGAAACTGAACCTTTATTTCTTTTTTAAGATCAAAAGGTTCAGGTCCTGTATAAGCTCTGTCGTTTTTAAAAGCATCTGCAATTGCACTGGAAGTTTCTAAAATTATTTTTTTAAATTCATCCAGTGCGCCTGCATTGTCAGTGATAAAGATTTTATTTGTATTCAAGGTCAACCTCAAGAATAACCTTTTCTATAATATCAAGGCCTTTGTTAAGATCTTCCTTTGAAATGTTAAGGGCACAGAGACAGCGCATTACAGAGCCGTTTCTTCCGCCTTTTTCCATCACGAGTTTATTTTCAAAACACTTACGCTGAACTTTAGCAGCAATTTCGCCGCATGCCGGTTTTGCACCGAGACTGTCAGCCGGAGCTTTAGGGTCGATAAATTCGATTCCGCGCATCAAACCTTTTCCGCGAAGATCACCGATGATAGAAACCTTTGATTTAATTTCCTGCATTCTCTTTTCAAAGATTTCACCTTTCTCGCGAACTTCTGCAAGGAACTCAGGTTTTGAAACTCTGTTCATTACGATAGTTCCGGCTTTCATTGCAAGCTGGTTTCCGCGGAATGTTCCTGCGTGAGCGCCTGGTTCCCATACGTCGAGTTTTTTGTTGTAGATTACAACTGCCATCGGCTGTGAACCACCGATTGCCTTTGAAGAAAGGATTACATCCGGAACGATATCTGCGTATTCGAACGCAAAGAATTTTCCTGAGCGGCCAAAACCACACTGGATTTCGTCACAGATCATCGGAATATCAAGTTCTTTTGTAACGCGTCTTACTGTCTGTAAAAATTTTACCGGAGCCGGAATTACACCGCCTTCTCCCTGAATTGGTTCAAGGATAACTGCTGCAGGTTTTGCAACACCGCATTCAGGATCTTTGAGCATGCGTTCAAAATATGCACACGCAGCATCTACTCCAGCATCTCCGCCAAGTCCGAACGGACAGCGGTAAGAATATGGATATGGGAAGAAATTTACATCAGGCATTAAAGAATTAACTTTTTCCTTTGCGTGCAGATTTCCTGTACATGCAAGGGCGCCGTGTCCCATTCCGTGGTAGCCGCCAGAAAAAGCGATAACTGTTCTGCGGCCTGTTGCAGTTTTGCAAAGCTTTAATGCGGCGTCTACTGCGTCTGTTCCACATGGACTACAAAATTGAATTTTCGCGTTATTCTTTAATTCACCTGGTAAAAGATTTAAAAGTGTATGAACAAATTCATCTTTAACAGGCGTTGTAAGGTCCAACGTGTGAAGCGGTAAACTACCGGTAAGCATATCCACCATGGCCTGATTAACTTCAGGATCATTGTGGCCAAGTGCGAGAGTTCCTGCTCCGCACAAAAAATCCAGATATTTGTTCCCTTCAACATCCTCAATCCAAGAACCCTGTGCTTTTGCAATTGCAAAAGGAAATTTTCTAGGGTAGCTACGGGCATTAGACTCAGTGGAATCCTGTCTGGTAATGTAATACTGATTGGTGATTTCAGTGTTTTTCTGAACCATCTACTTTCTCCATTACAAGTGGGTTAAACAAATAGCCGAACCGCTTGCAAACTGCAAGTGCTTCAATGTCATTATGTCTTGGCAACTTTTTAAAAGTTGTAATTGAGAGAGTACAGCATAACCCGATATTAAACAATACTAAATCGAAAAATTTTAAACTTTTTTTTATCAGGCTGAATTCTGCTAAAAACGCCGCCGGATTCCAGAAAATCGAGATACTGCCAGAAACCTGAAACGCCACCAGAAACCACACGGCCGGCACTAACGGGTAAACTGCTGTATAGAACGTTCAGAAAACTTAACGAAATCCTGAAGGGACTTGTCGTCGCTCGGAAGAGCAAAAAGAGCCCCTACACCGCTTTCGGGGTTTTGCCTTATGACTTCCTTCCTTGCTGCCAGGTAGGTATCTAAGGAATTCATAAGCACACTGCAGAAATTCTTTGATTCACGCTTAACAAAAGCATTATCTGCACTGTTTTTAACGAGTTTAAAAAATAGATAAATCTGGTTTTCGATTTTCGAGACCTGAGCCTGCCATATGTCCAGGACTTCTTTGTTAAAGTATTTTTCAGAATTTACAAAAGTGTAAATCTGGAACAGAGGATCAACCTCGTGCTTTTTTATGTAATTAGCTGAACAGGTTTTAAAGACTTTTTCGGCCTGGGCTGGAGAAGTTCCGGCTTTTGCAAGCTCTTCGTCAGAAGCAAAATTTACCTTTGTATAGAAATCCGAGCAGTATGTGTTTATGGCTTTGAGCATTTCTTCTTTGCTTGCAAAATGGTTGTAAAGGCTGGCCTTTTTGATTGAAAGATAATTTGAAATATCGTTTAAAGATGTATCACCCATTCCCTTGTCAAAGGCACAGAACAATGCGGCTTCTATGATTTTTTCCTGTGTAATTAAAGGTCGTGACATCTTTTTAAACTACCTAGTGTTAGTTTATAATTAGTTTACCGGTTTGTCAATTTCTACTATAATGATATGTATGAAATTAACTGCACCGTATACGGTTATTTACCAGGATGATGACATCGTAGTATTAAACAAACGCTCAGGGCTTTTGATTGCCCAGGACAGGTACAACCCTGATGCTCCGCGTCTTGATGTAGAAGCCGAAAAAGAATTCGGAAAGCTCTATGCAGTTCATCGTATTGATAAAGATACATCCGGAATCGTAGTCTACGCCCGAAAGGCAGAAGCGCATAAGAACATTTCAATGCAGTTTGAAAAACACGAAGTAAAAAAAATATATCATTGTCTTATAAACGGGCGGCCGCTCTGGAAAGAACTCCATGTAGATCTGCCGCTGCAGCCGGATGGGGACGCGCGACACCGCACAGTTGTAAATAAAAAGTTCGGCAAAAAATCAATTACAGATTTTAAAGTAATCGGAGAATGCGGGCCATATACGTGGATCGAGGCGCGTCCCCTTACCGGTCGAACCCACCAGATTCGCGTGCACCTTGCAGAAAATAAATTCTGCATCGTATGTGATCCGCTCTACAGCGGCAACCAGAAGCCTATAAGGTTAAGCGAAATAAAAAAAAGATATAACGGAGATACTCAAGAAGAGCGGCCGCTTTTGTCGCGACTTGCACTTCATGCGTATAAAATTACTTTTATTCATCCTTCAACCGGTAAAGAAGTAACATTTGCGGCTCCTTACCAGAAGGACATGGACTCGACAAGAAAACAGCTTGCAAAGATTTATGGTGCAGATCCGCTTAAAGAAGAAGCAGCTGACAGCACTGGTTTACAGGAAGACTGATGAACAGGGTTAAACATTCCGTTTACTGCGCGGCCTTCCTCACCCTTTTTACACTTTTTTCATCGCCTGCTTTTTCTGACGACACAGGCTTTAAATTTTCGCTCGAGCCTTTAGCCGGCATTCGAAACGGCACGCTCTCAGAATATGTCTATGCAAACTCAACTGCAAACGGAAAAGAATATCACTTAAGCCAGCTCGACTGGGATATAAAAAGCGCGCCGTACATCGGGCTTGGTGCAGACGTACAGATAAAACGCTTTCACGTTACTGCTTCTGCCCGGGGATTTTTTAAAAACGATTCAGGCCAGATGCAGGATTCTGACTGGCTGCAGGATAAATATTACGGCACGGGAAAAACAAATATAAAAACAAATTTTTCTGTTCACGATAACAATATTAATTTTGGAAACGTTTTTGATATTGAACTTAAATTTGATTTTAAGCCTGCAGAAAAAATAATTCTCTCGCCTTTTATCGGTTTCTCTTACGAACACTTCTTTTTAACTGCATCAGGCGGCAAGGCATGGTACGGCAACTCCACAGATGGGAACAGCAGCCATTCTTTTTATGCATATGACGACCCGGACCCGACTCATGTAAGTGTCGGAAGTTTTAGCAGTAAAGTAATTGAACTTGAAAGAAAAGATTATTACACGTGGCTTGGACTTGAGTGCAGCCTTTTAAGTTCTGATGACAGATGGGTTGTTTCGTTTGCCATAGCAGGCTCACCTTTTACATATTTTGATTCACTTGATTCGCATCTTGTACGTACTCCTCCGGTTTTTTTTAACGACATCGGAGCTGCAGTTTTTTATGCATGGAAAGGCAGCGCATCGGTAATGTTTAAAGCAACAGATTCTGTGAGCATAAAATTTTTACTTTCGGGATTAATCACAGGAGAAATTCAGGGGAACAGTTTTACAAGTCATAATAAAAGCGGGCCTTATACAAAACAAGGCTCGCTTACAGGTTCGGGTTCTAAATATTGTGACGTTCAGATTTCTGGCGTAATAAGATTCTAGTTGTCAGAACCTTCTGATTCTTCCTTAATCTTCTTTTCGTATTCTTCGCGTCGTTTTATAAATTCATTTAACTGCTCAAGTTTAGATGCTGCCTGCATACCGATTGGAGAAGAAGGATCAAGTAAAATAATTTTATCGAGCAGCGCTTTCATCTGCTTAAGTTCTTTATCTGTCGGAGAATTTTTTCCTATGATATAAAGCTCTGCAAAATAAGCCTGCTGCTGTTCCTGCTTAGAAAGAAATTTATTCTTTGCAACCTTTTCATAAATCTGCGCAATCTTATGAGGCTTTCTTGCAATTGTTGCATCGATAGTATCAGAAGTTGCAAGTGCAAGAAGATATTTTCCTACAAGCTGACTTTTATTTTCTTTATCAAGCTTTGGAATTTCTCTCATGAGTTCAGTAAGATGATATCTGTATGAATTGCTTGTACGGTTATAAAGATCATCAATTGCTTTTACACGGTCAAGACCTGTGCTGTTATGCGCCGTTTCAACAAGCGTTAAATATTCTGTAATTCTCGGTGAATAGTATTCAATTATTTCATCAAATGTTTCTATCTGAGCAGACGGAAAATACTGAACATCAGCTATAGGATATCCTTCTTTCGTAATAAAAACCATCATAGGTCTGTGCGTAACGTCAAATGTTGCCATGATTTTCATTCTCTTTTCAAGAATTTTTGCAGCGTCACGCTGACCTTTTTTATGTTCATTTAAAAACTTTCTGGTTTTTGCTTTATCGTTTCTGATTGCTTCTGGAATATTATTTTTCGGGAAAGCATTTACGATAAGACTTGGTGAAACATCAATTTCGCAGAACTCATACTCGTCCTGATACTTCTGCATAAAGACTTCTGTATAAAAAAGTTCCTGCTTTAAAGTTTCTCCAGACTTTTCTACTTCGTCAGCAGAGATAATCATCATTATCTTTTTTCCAGATTCTGATGCGGCTTTAAGACATTCATCATAATCTGTCCACCAACCTTTTTCGTTTTTAACTTCAATCTTTGAGCAGCCTGTAAAAAAAACTACACAGGCTGTCATAAATGCAACCAAGATTTTTTTCATAAAACTTTCCTGATTTATTAGAGCGCGACTTGTCATCACGCCCTAATAATTTTTCTATTTAAAATATCTTACACCCGCAGCAAAAATATTCTGACAAGAATTTTCGTTAGGGTTTGTAAGAGGATCTCCTGCAACATTAAAAATCAAATCTGCAGACGAACCGTTCATTCCGTTTCCTACAGTTCGTTCACTATGTCCCATCTTTCCAAGAACGTGACCGTCAGGACTTGTCATACCTTCAATTGCAAACATCGAACCGTTAGGGTTGTCTGGTTCTGTAATTGCAGGATTTCCTTTTTCGTCAACGTACTGCGTAAAGATCTGTCCCTTTTCGAACAGTTCTTTTGCAAGACGAGGATTAATTATGATGCGTCCTTCACCATGAGAAATCGGTACAAGGTGAACTCTTGAATCGATTACAGACGGATCCATTGCCCACGGACTCATTGCACTTACCATTCTCGTTCTTGAGATGCGGCTTATATGACGTCCAACCTGGTTAAATGTCAGTGTAGGCATATCAGCAGAAGGATCACGGATTTCTCCGTAAGGAACAAGACCTGTTTTTATCAAAGCCTGGAAGCCGTTACAGATTCCGATTACAAGACCATAGCGCTTTTTAAGAAGCTTCATGATCTGTTCTGAAATATGACCTTCACGGATTACGTTTGCAATAAATTTTCCGGAACCATCAGGTTCATCACCTGCACTAAATCCGCCTGAGAATGCAAGAATCTGTGCTTTCTTAATCTGCTTTTCAAGCTCTTTAAGAGAGTCGCTCAAAGCCTGAGGCGTATTGTTTCTGAAAACTAAAATCTTTGTATCTGCACCTGCAAGATTAAATGCACGAGCCATATCGTATTCGCAGTTTGTTCCAGGGAATACAGGAACAAGAACACGAGGATGATGACGTGCAATATTAAATACAGGATTGCGCTGAACATCAGAAAGTGATTTATGAACTTCTGTTGCAAACTTTGGAAGAGCTTCCTGAGGTTTTGCATTTGATACAGGAGGGAATACTTCGCTTAAAGTTTTTTCCCACGCTTTAACAGCGTCATCGATTTTAATAACTGCAGTTGTTGTCTTTGTTTTTCCTGCAACAGTGATTGCCTGTGCCTTTACAGTCTTTCCGATTTTTACGACAGTTCCAGATGCAAAGCGTGAATCATTTTCTAAAGCCGCATCTGTTTCTACGATAATCGAACCGTAAAGCGGAGTAAACAAATCAACTGCGCTTCCTGCTTTTACTGCAGAAGCATTTTCTGCTTTCTTTGATTTTGATGCAGTCTTAGAAGATTTTTTAATATTAAGAGCTGTAGCAGAAGACGGAATAAAATTAATTTCGCATCCGATTTTATTTCCCATCGACATTTTTGTTACAGCTTCTGCAATTCCGCCTGCACATACAGGGTACATGCTTTCGATTTTCTTTGCTTTGTTTAATTCAACTAAAGCTTTTGCATTTTTAGTAAATTGATCAAAATCCGGTGCAAGCTCTTCTGAGTACGGAGTCTGAACTAAATAAATATTTGAATCAGTTTTTTTAAATGAACCGCTTCTTACGTTTTCTACTTCGTCATGTCCTACTGCAAATGAAACGAGAGTGTGAGGAACATTTATTTTTTCAAAAGTTCCTGACATACTGTCCTTACCGCCAATCGAAGCTGTCCCCATTGCAACCTGTGCATCGATGGAACCAAGTAAAGCTGCTGCAGGATAACCCCATTTCTTTTCGTCAACGGCACGTCCAAAGAATTCCTGGAACGACAGGCGCGCGGTCGTAGGGTCTGTTCCTAAGCAGGTAAGCTTAGCTAAAGAAGAAAGAACAGACACCTGGGCGCCGTGCCACGGCGACCACTGGCTAACGCGAGGATCAAAGCCATAAGTCATTGTACTTACAGTAGATGTTTCGCGTGGAGACATAACAGGGATTTTAGCTGCCATTCCGGCTTCTGGTGTATTCTGGTATTTTCCACCGTAAGGGAATAAAACAGATGATGAGCCGATAGAACCGTCAAAGCGTTCGCCAAGACCGCGCTGTGAACAGCATGCAAGATCAGAAATGTTTTCTAACCATGCACTCTGGATTGCCTTTGCTGTTGCAGACTTAGTAATCTTTTTTGCAACTTTATCAAGCGGTTTTACAAGCGGTGAGTTTGAAGGAACTGCAGGGCTTTCGATAACTGCTTTTGCTTCGTGATGTGCACCGGCTGCATCGAGGAAGTCACGTTTAATGTCTACGATTGTGTTTCCGCGCCACTTCATTACAAGACGGTTTGTATCTGTAACAGTTGCAACAACAACTGCATTCAAGTTTTCTTCTGCCGCTGCCCTGATAAATTTATTTACATCTTTAGGACGAACAACAACTGCCATGCGTTCCTGGCTTTCAGAAATTGCAAGTTCAGTTCCGTTTAAACCTTCATATTTTTTTGGAACGGCATCAAGATTGATGTCGAGCCCCGGAGCAAGTTCTCCGACAGCAACAGAAACGCCACCTGCACCAAAGTCATTACAGCGGCGAATCATAAGACTTACATCTTTATTGCGGAAAAGGCGCTGGATTTTTCGCTCTTCAACAGCGTTTCCTTTCTGAACCTCTGCAGCTGCAGTCGTAACAGATTTTTCTGTGTGAACTTTTGAAGAACCTGTAGCACCACCGATTCCGTCGCGGCCTGTTCCACCACCAAGAAGAATTACGATGTCACCCGGTTCCGGGCGTTCGCGCATAACTGTATCAAGCGGAGCTGCTGCAATTACTGCTCCAAGTTCCATTCTCTTTGCTGCATAACCCGGATGATAAATTTCTGCAACCTGTCCTGTTGTAAGACCAATCTGGTTTCCGTAAGAAGAGAAACCCTGAGCAGATTCGCGAACGAGTTTTAACTGAGGGAGTTTTCCTTTTATAGTTTTTGAAAGCGGAACTGTAGGATCTGCAGCTCCAGTAATTCGCATTGACTGATAAACCCATGAACGACCAGAAAGAGGATCGCGGATTGCACCACCGATACAAGTTGCAGCGCCTCCGAACGGTTCAATTTCTGTAGGATGGTTATGAGTTTCGTTTTTAAACATCAAAAGCCAGCGCTCTGTTGCATTCTTATCGTTTGCACGGATTGCACGACCTTTTTTATCTGTAGTGTAATGAACATCGATATAAACAGAGCAGGCATTGTTTTCTTCTGACACTTCCATGTCTTCAAGCTTGCCGTGTTTCTTTAAATACTTCATTCCGATTACAGCCATGTCCATCAATGTAACAGGTTTGTCTTTTCTTCCTGCATACAAATCTGTTCTCATCGAAGTATAATTGTCGAGAGATTTTTTAAATAATTTTTCGTATGGACCTTTTTCGATTTTAATGTCTTTAAGTTCTGTTAAGAAAGTTGTGTGACGGCAATGGTCAGACCAGTAAGTGTCAAGTACACGGATTTCTGTTTCTGTCGGATCACGTCCTTCTTCTTTAAAATAATCCTGAAGGAATTTAATATCCGCATAGTCCATTGCAAGACCCATTTTTACAAGATATTCTTCGAGTTCTGTTTTCTTGAATTTAATAAAGCCGTCGACTGTAGGGATATCACCCGGAACTTCTGTCTTTAATTCGAGAGTTTCTGGAATTTCTTTTGAAGCAAGACGAGAGTCTACAGGGTTAATAAGATAATCCTGAATTTTTTTAACATCTTTAGCTGCAACTTTACCAGAAAGGATTACCATTTTTGCACAGCGAACGCGCGGCGGTAAAGTTCCGACAGTAACTGATTTAGAAAGACTTTCGCGCAAAAGTTTTAAACACTGTTCAGCAGAATCTGAACGCTGATCATACTGTCCCGGGAGATATTCCCAGATGATTGCAGTTTCTGATGGCTTTACAGTAAGTTCAGTGTAAATAACGCTGTCACTCTGCGGCTCAGAAAAAATGCGCTGAACTGCGGACTTAAACACAGGCTCAGAAACATTTTCTACATCGTAGCGATTAAGATAACGCACCCCGGTAACACCCGAAATGCCCAAAAAACCCTTGATTTCTGAAAAAATACGACCAGCCTCGTTCTGAAAACCAGACTGTCTTTCTACATATATACGGAACATAGGGGTAGTATAATGAAAAAAGCCCTTTAATACAATTGAGTTTTACGCAGATTAACGGGGGAATTTTAGGGAAACACAATAAAAAAAAGCAAGCCAGAGGATTTTCCTAAACCCTGACTTGCCTGGTTTGTAGAAATATTCCATACACTTAATGTACGGAATATTAATTTACCAATTTAATTCGGCATTCTTACACGAACTGAAATTGCAGTATCACCATTGCGGGAATCGTGAATACGAATTCTTAAGTTTCCAGCGATAACTGAAAACTCAACAGCCATATACTGAACCCAAGTAGCATCGTTGCCATTACCCTGAATGGAACCTAAATCCAATGGTTTCCATCCCAAAGCATCCGGACCTATCACATAAGAAATGCTATTGTTTGAAATCTTAAATACCAAAGGATTTCCGTCACCATTTTTTGTCTTAGCACGTAACAGTAATCCAACAGAACCATCTGAATAAACAGTCAGGTTTTCTATCGGGTCAAGAGAACAGAAAACACCAGTCAGATTATTAGTTTCCAACATGTAAACTTCATAGTCAGCACTTGGGTTTGCAAGAATCGAATTGAAAAGGTCCAAACCTGTTACTACAGGTGGGTCTACAGGGTCAACTGGATCCTGTGGATTATCAATTGGATCTTCTGGATTAGTGATTGGGTCCTGAGGATCTTCAATCGGGTCTTCGTTTCCAGGATTTACAATTGGATCCTGTGGATCTTCAACTGGATTCTGTGGGTCAGAAACAGAATTACCTGATCCTCCACCTGGATTTGCACAGCCCCAAACAAAAATACTTATAGCAAATAAAAATAATGATAAAATCCTTTTCATAATTCCTCCTTCTAGCTTTTAAGCTTCCATACATGATTTAGAGTCAAATTACCATGTACATTCTTTGTCTTTATCAATAAATCGCTGCCTGAATCCTGAACAGACTCAACTAAACTGGAGTCTCTGATAAGACACGCTATTCTGCTGTGATAAGCTTTTATACTTTCATCTGCCTTAATCCCATGGATATACACATCAGAATATTCCGAATTATTTCTTAGCTCATCAATTACAGTATGAGAATCAAAACAATCTCCTGAAGAAAAACTTTTAATAATCACCTCAACTGCATCTTTTAAATCCATTTCTGCCTCCTTAGTAAATTCACCAAATTCTTCTCAAAACCCAAATTCTGCCTTAAAATCGCTAAAATATGTGTTTTAGCATGGTAAATTATACATCTATACTCATATTTTAGCAAATTTACTTATTTTTCTGTGTTTTAGTTAATAACAAATGATGGGAAATCGATTCAAAATAGTTTTATGGGTGTAAGACAGACTTTTATTCAAAACTTAAAATACTATAGAAAGCAGGCAGGATTGACGCAGGAAAAACTTGCTGAAAGCATCGGAATGAGCACATCGTATATCGGTGACATGGAAGCACGAGAACGCTTTCCCTCTGCAGAAACAATAGATAAAATTGCCGAGGCCCTTAATATTCCCGTCTCTGTTCTGTTTAATGAAAAAAGTTCTCCAGATTCATTAAATTCAGCCTTTGCAAAAACTTACGCATCAACACTACAGGATGAACTGTCTAAAAAAATAAATCTTGCAATCAAAGAAGTTTGCGAGTTAATTTAACTGACTTGTTTAAAAAATTCTCAAATCCCGATCGAAACAGATTCAACCCACCTGTTTCCTTTTCGCTCAAAAATAGTAATGTTATCAACCGGAAAATCTTCCACAAGATTTAATTCATTCATTACCTGGAGAGCTTCAATTATTACTCCCTCGGGAATGTCACGATTTGCAATTGTAGCATGCGGCTGGAATGGACGCTGATCTTTTTTTGTGCAGCCAGGACACGCATTTAAAATTGCCTTTACTGTTTTGTCTCGAAGTTTTGTCCATTTATCATTTGCAATCACGTTACCAAAAATAGTCCTGTCACCAAAGGCGCTAAAGTTTTCTATGTGCGCAGAAAACCCAAGCCTTTCAGACAAAACATCCTTTTTTATAGCGCGAACTAAATCTTCTGTTGAATATTCTTCCTGCAGCTTGAACGGTGGAACAAGAGTTACATGAATCGGAGTACCATGTCCGCTTTTGCAACCGTAAGCCTCGTTCATGTAGCGGCGGCAATCTTCCAAAGTCAACGTTAAATCTTCTGGTAACAAAACACCTATAAAATGAGTCTGTTGTGTAAAATTACTTTGTTTCATCTTTGTATATTATAACATGAATTTTTGTATGTAAAAACTATTCTTTAATCTTTCCCGCTTTATATGGAAACTTATG
>JAEEGL010517541.1_pt1 | contig 55910 bp, 50 predicted proteins | sample 9134231 | NCBI WGS metagenome assembly JAEEGL01 (sample SAMN16246548, study PRJNA631951) | gut metagenome | biome: gut microbiome; feature: rumen; material: fiber-attached | host: Bos | place: Iran: Karaj | collected 2018-10
GAAATGGGGGAGTGGAAGAGGAGGTTCTGGAGGCCGTAGATCTTTTGACTCACCGTTCGGGAATGAGTTATGAGGATTACGTCAAGAAGATTGTCCTGTCTGGAAACGAGACGGCCATACAGGTCAAACTCAACGACCTCCATCACAATCTCTGGCGGGCAAAGGATGCACTGGCCACACTGGATACGAATAGCCGTGAGCGCAAGGAGTTGCTGGGTGAGATTCTTAGAATTGCTGAAATCCACCACCGAGCAGAGCGTTATATCCAGAATGCTATCCGTCCGCAGTAGATTATTTGCCGGTTAAAATTGTGCGGCGAGAATTTACTCGTCGCATTTTTTTGTGCAATTTTTTAAAATATCGCTTGCGATATAAAAATAAAGTCGTATATTTGCATCGTGAACGATATAAATTAACAATAAAAATATAAGAATCATGGACTTTACTACTACTATTCAGCTTTCACAGATGATTGTGAACGAACTCACAGCCAGCGCTTTTGTACACAAAATGCAGGGTCAACTCTTCAAGAGCCAGGGTTTCACCAAACTTGGCCAGAAGTATATGGACCACTATACGGAGGAAATGGAATGGGTAGAGAAGTATACGGACCGCCTGCTGGATCTTGGTTATGTCCCTCAGGTGAAGGTTTGCAGCGAGGCTACCCTGATTGAGGACCCCAAGGCTTATCTCCTGGCCGATCAGAAACTTCAGAAGGAAGGAGTGGAGACTCTCTACAAAGCTATGCCTTCCCTTGCCGGTGATCCCACCACCTACGACCTTACCAAGGCCTATCTCCTGGACGAGGAAGAAGATCTGTACTGGGATGAGGAGCAGTTGGATCTCATTGAGAAGATTGGTTATCAGAACTGGCTTGTAAAGCAGATGTAATATGGCAAAGATTTACGATTTCAAGGCCCTTAACAACAAGGGCGCCGAGGTGGACTTCGCCCAGTATGAAGGCAAGGTTCTGATGATTGTGAACACCGCTTCCAAGTGTGGTTTCACGCCCCAGTATGACGGCCTGGAGGCCCTGTACCAGAAGTATAAGGACCAGGGACTGGTGATTGTAGGTTTCCCCTGCGACCAGTTCGCCCACCAGGAGCCGGGCAGCAACGAGGAGATTGCCGAGTTCTGCCGCCTGAATCACGGTGTCACCTTCCCGCTTATGGCCAAGATTGAGGTGAACGGCGAAAACGCCCATCCCATCTACAAGTACCTCAAGACGGTTGCCAAGGGAACTTTCGGAAATGCTATCAAGTGGAATTTCACCAAGTTCCTCATCAACCGTGACGGTACCGTGATCAAGCGCTTCGCTCCTACCGTGACGCCGGAAAAGATGGAGAAAGACATCCAGGGCATGTTATGATCAAGGAGCAGTTCAAACTGGACAATCAACTCTGTTTCAGGCTGTACACCGCTTCGCGCCTTCTCACGCAGGCCTATCATCCCTTGCTGTCATCCCATGGTTTGACGTATCCGCAATACCTGGTGCTGCTGGTTCTGTGGGAGAAGGACGCCCAGCCGGTGAACGACATTGCCAAGCGTCTGAAGTTGGAAACCAACACCACAACCCCGCTTCTGAAGCGCATGGAAGCAGAAGGCATCTTAGAGCGTAAGAAAGGGGAGAAGGACGCCCGTCAAATGATTGTTTCCCTGACCCGGAAAGGCAAGGAACTTCAGAAGAAGCTGGCCGATGTACCCTTCACCGTAGGCGAAGCCGTTATGTGCCGCAGCGTAACCCCTGAAACCGCCCCGGAATTGATGCAGATGCTGGACGATATCATAGCCAAGTTAAATTGTCGGATGTAAGAGGAGAACTTGTAAAGGTTCTCCTTTTTTATTTGTATCTTTGTCGGCCGATGAAGAGAATGGAACAAATACGCACCGCCATTGCGGTACTGCTGCTGTCGGTAGTGCTGCCCATGGCACTGGTGTTGCCGTTCCATCATCACGAGGCCGAAGAATCGGCCCTGGACTCCTGCGAGTTTTGTACGCACCATCTGCCTCACCAGGGGCACCTGGCCTCCAACAGCCAGATAGACAACTGTCTTATCTGCCAACTCCTCGGAGTCACCTATTTGCCGGAAGAGTCTGTTGATGCCCCTTGCAAGCCCCATGTCTGTGAGGCCTTTGTCCAAGGTCCGGCCTCTTCCGTCCATTCTGTCCTCCTTCAATCCCTCTCTACCCGCGCACCCCCGTACTCATTCTGTTAACCGGTTATGATGCAGGCGGTTATCCGCCTATGTTTCTCCATTAACTTTAAACAGAATGAAAAAGACAATAATTTTATTGTCATCGCTGTGCGTATGCATGGCGATGAATGCGCAGGAAATACAGGACACCACTGATATTTTCCATAAGCACCTGCAACTGAACGCCGTAGTGGTTACCGGCCTTACCGGTGACGTGCATCTGAGGGAGGTGGCGGCTCCCATCTCGGTTATCCAGCCGGTCGATTTGCAGGCACGGGCCTCTACCAATATCATCGGGGCCATCGCTCGGGAGCCCGGCGTGTCCCAGATTACCACCGGCGGAGCCATTTCCAAACCGGTTATCCGCGGTTTGGGCTATAACCGGGTTGTAGTGGTGAATGACGGCATCCGCCAGGAAGGCCAGCAGTGGGGCGATGAGCACGGGATTGAGATTGACGGTGCCAGCGTCCATTCCGTCGAGATCCTGAAGGGCCCCGCTTCCCTGATGTACGGCTCGGACGCCATGGCCGGTGTCCTCATTTTCCATCCGGCTCCGGTGGCTCCCCTGGGAACCGTAAGGGGGAATATCTCTACGGAATATCAGACCAATAACGGCCTCTTTGACTATTCTCTGAATGCTTCGGGCAACCAGAAAGGCATTGTGTGGGACGTCCGTTTCTCCGACAAATATGCCCACGCTTACCGGAACAGCGTTAACCATTGGGTAGCCAATTCCGGTTTTACCGAGAGGGCGGCTTCCGGCATGGTGGGGCTTAACCGCAACTGGGGCTTCTCCCGTCTCAAACTCAGTTATTACCATCTTACTCCCGGCATCATCGAAGGGGAGGAAGAGGGCCCCATCGGCTATAAACCCGGTCTGCCTTTCCAGCAGGTGTATCACTATAAGGCAGTGCTGGACAATACTTTCCGCGTAGGAGAGGGCCGTCTCAAGGCACTTCTGGGCTGGCAGCAGAACCGCCGGCAGGAATATGAGGAATCGGCCGATGAATATGGCCTTTGCTTCGTACTCAATACCCTGAATTACGACATCAAGTACCAGCGCGACGCGCATGCAGGATGGAAATACGCGGTGGGTGTAAACGGAATGCTGCAGAGTTCCAAAAATAAGGGGGATGAGTACCTGATTCCGGATTACCGCCTCTTCGATGCCGGCCTTTTTGCCACCGCATCCAAAGAATTGGGTGCGTGGGTGCTCTCCGGAGGCCTCAGGGCCGATGTCCGCCTGCTTCACAGCTTCCCGCAGGAGACGCGCTTTGCCGATTTCAGCCGTACCTTCCCGGGCGTGAGCGGCAGCATTGGCGCCGTTCGTTCCTTTGGGGAAAACGTCCATCTTAGAATGAACCTTTCCCGCGGCTTCCGCGCTCCTAACCTGAGCGAACTGGCTTCCAACGGTGAGCACGAAGGCACCCTGCGCTATGAAATCGGCAATCAGAATCTTAAGCCGGAATACAGCCTGCAGGGGGACCTGGGACTGGATTTCTCTTCCAAGTACGTCTCCGGGCAGCTGGCCCTTTTTGCCAACCGCATTGACAATTATATCTTCCTTTCCAAGACGGCCGAAGGCAATCCTCCGGTGTTTACCTATACCAGCGGCAATGCCCGGCTCTTCGGCCTGGAGGCTCAGGTGGACATCCACCCCATCCACAGCCTGCATCTGGGGACCACGTTCTCTTATGTGAATGGGAAGCAGATCGGGGGCACCTGGCTGCCGATGATTCCCGCTCCCCGCCTTCTCACGGAATGCAAGTATGAGTTTTCCCATGGCGGCCGGCTGTTCAATAATGCCTTTGTGGCCATCGAACTGGATTGGAACGCCCGGCAAGACCATTTCTATGCGGTGGACGATACCGAAACGGCCACTCCGGCCTACGCGCTCCTGAATATGAGCGCCGGCACCGATATCGTTATCAGGGGAAAGAAGCGCGCCAGCCTGTATCTGATGGCCGATAACCTTACCAACGTTGCCTGGCAGAGTCATCTGAGCCGCCTTAAAGAGGTTGGTATCTACAACATGGGCCGGAATTTCACCATAAAACTGCTGATTCCCATTCCTTAGCGAAATTTGGTAGAAATCATTATCTTTGTATGATAAATTAATGCATACTATGAGAAAGTTATTGTTTGCTTTTGCAGTTGTCCTGCTTGCATCGTGCGCAGGAAAGAAAAACGATCTGGAAGTCATTACCAATTTCTATAATGCAGCCCTTGGCCAGACCGAGATGACGGATCAGCTCCTGAAGGAGAGCCTGTCCAATGAGGTGTTGTCTACCTTGTGGGAGGCCGATTATGAAGGCACCTATTCCTGGTGGAACCTTCGCACCGGATTTCAGGATGGCCTCTCCGAGGAGTCTTGCCTGGACAGCATTGCGCCGATGCCTGACGGTTGGTACCGCGTGGCCTATACCGACATGGGCTTCAAAGCCGTTACCGACGTGAAGATGGTCGACGGCCAGATTGCCGATTACAAGCCCTTCCGCGTTCCTTTCACTTATGCGAACGGCTATTTCCTTCGCAACGATGTGAACGAAGAAGACATTCCGTCCAAGATCATCAACCAGGAAGAGCTGTCCAAGTTCTTTGGCATGGCTACGGTCATGGGGGAAGATGGCAAGCCCACCGAGGTTGACTTTGAAAAGGACTTTGTTATCCCCGTCGTCTATCCCGAGACCGACCAGGAAACGACCCTCGTGATAGAGAGACTCTGGCACACGGCTCCCGACGTGCTCACCCTGTCGGCCGGCGCCATCCGGGGCGAGGAGCACCGCAGTTTCACCATCCGTCCCGTGAAGCTCATCGTGGTGGACAATTATTACCGCGATTTGCAAATCGACCTCACGCTTAATTAAGACATAAGCATCTATGAGAAGGTTTATCGGCCTTATTGCCTTGCTGGTCTGCTGCCTGCAGGCCGGTGCGCAGAATATCTATCACAAAGGTTGGATAGATTTTAACAAGAACGGTAAGAAGGATATTTATGAAGATCCTTCCCGACCAGTAGATGCAAGGGTGGCCGACCTTCTCTCTCAAATGACCCTGGAAGAAAAGACTTGCCAGATGGCCACTCTATACGGTTCGGGCAGGGTGTTGAAAGACAACCTGCCCACGCCGGAATGGAAGCAGGAAATCTGGAAAGACGGAATTGGCAATATTGACGAAGAGCACAACGGTTATGGTGGTGCCGGCAGTGAATATGCCATTCCGTTTGACAAGCATGTCAATGCCATCCAGACCATCCAGCGCTGGTTTGTGGAGCAGACCCGTCTGGGCATTCCCGTAGATTTCACCAATGAGGGAATCCGCGGCATCTGCCACACCAAGGCAACCTATTTCCCGGCCCAGTGCGGTCAGGGAGCCACCTGGGACAAGGATCTTATTTCCATGATAGGTGAAGCGGAAGCCAGGGAAGCCAAGGCTTTGGGCTACACCAATATCTATTCTCCCATCCTGGACCTGGCTCAGGACCCGCGTTGGGGCCGATGCGTAGAAACCTATGGGGAGGACCCCTATCTGGTGGGCCAGTTGGGCAAGCGGATGGTGATGGCTCTGCAGAATCACAGACTTGTCTCTACGCCTAAGCATTTTGCCGTTTACAGCATTCCGGTGGGCGGACGTGACGGCCGCACCCGGACCGACCCTCACGTGGCTCCCCGTGAACTGCGCACCCTGTATCTGGAACCCTTCCGGGTGGCCTTCGCCGAGGCCGGTGCCCTGGGTACCATGAGCTCTTACAACGACTATGACGGCGTTCCAATCACGGGAAGCCACGAATTCCTCACGGATATCCTCCGGAAGGAATGGGGCTTTAAGGGCTACGTGGTCTCGGACAGCGATGCCGTGGAGTTTATCTACGACAAGCATCACGTAACCGAGACGTATGAGGATGCGGTGGCCCTTTCCGTGAATGCGGGCCTGAACATCCGTACCACTTTCAACGATCCCAAGAACTTCATCCTGCCCCTGAGGCAGGCGGTGGCCGATGGGAAAGTATCTATGGAAACCATTGACGAACGCGTGGCCGATGTCCTTCGCGTCAAGTTCTGGCTGGGTCTGTTTGACAATCCCTACGTTGGGGATGCCCAAAATGTGAACTCACTGGTCCATAATCCCGAGCACGTGGCCCTTTCCCTCCGGGCTGCCCACGAGTCCATGGTCCTTCTGAAGAACGAAGGCGGCCTCCTGCCCCTTTCCAAGTCCTTGAAGAAGGTGGCTGTCATCGGCCCTAATGCCGATGAGCGTCAACTGCTCATTTGCCGCTATGGCCCTACCGATCCTGCCTTCATTACGGTGCAGCAGGGAATCCGGGATGCCCTTCCGGGTGCCCAGGTGGTTTACGAGAAGGGCTGCGAGATTGTGGATCCGCATTTCCCCGACAGCGAACTCATAGACTATCCGCTGGACTCGGAGGAAGAGAAGATGATGACGGCGGCGGTGAAGGCTGCCCGGGAGGCCGAAGTGGCCATTCTGGTGCTGGGCGGGAATGAACGCACCGTGCGCGAAGACCGCTCCCGTACTTCCCTGGACCTTCCCGGACGTCAGGAAATGCTCCTGAAAGCCGTTTATGAGACCGGAACGCCGGTTGTCCTTGTCCTTCTGGACGGCCGGGCCGCTACCATCAATTATGCCGACCGCTTTATCCCCGCCATCCTCCACGGCTGGTTCCCGGGAGAGTTCTGCGGAAAGGCCGTTGCCGATGTCCTGTTCGGTGATTATAATCCCGGCGGCCGTCTGGCCGTGACCTTCCCCAAGACCGTGGGTCAGGTCCCGTTTGCCTTCCCGTTCAAGCCCGGTTCAGACGAAAAGGCCACCATTGGCGTATGGGGAGCTTTGTATCCCTTCGGCCATGGCCTGAGTTATACTTCTTTCGCCTATAAGGATCTGAATATTAGCGTGAAGGGTGAGACGGTCAACGTGAGCTGCACGGTTACCAATACCGGCGACCGGGAAGGGGACGAGGTGGTCCAGCTCTATCTGACGGACGATGTGAGCAGCGTTACCACTTATACGCAGGTACTGCGGGGATTCGAGCGCATTACTCTGGCTCCCGGTGAATCCCGCACCCTTGACTTTACCCTGGGTCCTCAGGAGATGGCCCTTTGGGACAAGGATATGCGCTTCCGGGTAGAGCCTGGCAGCTTTACCGTGCACATCGGCGCCTCTTCCAAGGACATCCGCCTGGAAGGAAAGTTTTCTATGGGCCTGTAAGGATTAGTCGTGCTGGGCCAGCCAGGGCTCCAGAATACGGCAATAGTCCTCGTGGCGATCCACGAAGCACATATGACGGCATTCCTGCATCAGCTCCCAGCGGCTGCCAGGGATGCCTTCGTACATGGCGCGGGCCACGGCCGGGGTGCAGAGGTCTTCTGTGCCGCTGAAGATGAGACAAGGCTGGGTAATCTCTCCCAGACGGTCGATATACTCGAAATTGCCCAGACTGCCGGTGGGAACGTATTCGTTGGGTCCCCAGCCGTACAGGTAAGCCTCTTTTCCGGAGCGTTTGGGGCGTTTGACGCACTCGGGGGTATTCTCGTCTATACTGAAGCAGTGCAACTCCATGAAGCGCTCATTGGCCTGGAGGTAAGCGGGATTTTCAAAGTTGCCTGTTTCTTCGGCCTTTCGAATGGCCTCCTGGTCTTCCGGGGACATGGACTTGATCATCCTGTGCTGCTCGCTGGCCCAGAGGCTGGACGAGGGATGTCCGCTGGAGATGATGGCCGAGCAGATGCCCTCCGGCTTCTTTTCAATGAGATAAGCGATAATGAGCATACCGCCCCAGGACTGGCCCAGGATGTGAACCTGGTCCAGGTGCAGATGCTCCCGCAGAGCTATAAGTTCGTTCATCCAGGTCTCCTGGGTCCAGAGCTCCGGATGGCCGTCCAGATAGGAATTTCCGCAGCCAATCTGGTCGTAGGAGATGACCTGCCGGCCCGTTTCATCGGCCACGCGGTCCAGCACTTCGAAATAGTTGTGGGTGCTTCCCGGCCCCCCGTGCAAAAGCAGGAGAGGCTTTCTTTCCTTGGAAGGTTCTCCAACTATTCTGTAATACGTCTTATAGCCCATGAAGGGCATGTATCCTTCTTGTATTTTCATAATTTAACCCATTGTTACATCCAGTATCATCATAAGGGCGAAGCCTATGGCAAAGCCCACGGTGGCTATGTTGGAGTGCTCTCCTTCGGAGGCTTCCGGAATGAGTTCCTCTACCACCACATAGAGCATGGCGCCGGCGGCAAAGGCCAGGAGGTAAGGCATCATGGGCGTAACGGCCGATGCCAGCAGAATGACCAGCGCCCCGCCGATGGGCTCTACGATGCCGCTCAAGGCACCTACCCAGAAGGACTTCCAACGATTGTTTCCGGCAGCGCGAAGCGGCATGGAGATGATGGCGCCTTCCGGCACGTTCTGGATGGCGATACCCAGCGACAGGGCCAGCGCACCGGCCGCCGTCATTCCAGCGCCTCCGCTGAGGGCTCCCGCAATGGCGACGCCCACGGCCATTCCTTCCGGGAAGTTGTGGATGGTAACGGCCAGGGCCAGCATGGTGGTCTTGGAAAGCTTGCTCTTGGGCCCTTCCGGACCGCCTACGGGGTGCAGGTGCGGAGTAATCTGGTCAATGAGCAGCAGGAAGGCAAAGCCGCCCAGCAGGCCGATGGTAGCCGGCCATACGCCGCCCAGTTCCATCCCCGGAATGAGCAGGGACCACACGGAAGCGGCCACCATGACTCCGGAAGCGAATCCCAGCAGAATCTTCTGCAGCAGATCCGGCATGGCCTTCCTCATGAAAAAGACGAAGCCGGAGCCCAGGGCCGTCCCCAGGAAAGGAATCAGCAGAGCCAGTAAAGTATTATTCATCTTTTGTTTAAGATATTCGTTTTCATTTTGCTAAGATACCATTTTTTTAGGCTTCTTTTGTATCTTTGTCCCAGAACTTTAATTAAGCAGCAACTGGCACAAATCGGCCATATTGTTCCCTAGTCCGGCAGGTCGCTTTGTTTGAGGAATCCGGCCCTGAGGGTGCGCAGGTTGCCGTTGTCAAACTTTACGTCGAAGCTGGTGTAGTCCTTGTTGGTTCCCACGATGCGTCCTTCCCCGAATACCGGGTGCGTAACCAAATCGCCTAGCTGGAAGGGACTGTCATTGTAATCGGCCCTTTCCTGCTCGAAGTCTTCGTCCAGCACGTGCGAGAGGTTCTTCGTGCCCTTCCAAAGCTCCGGTGAAATCACTCCTTCCGTTACCACCAGATTGCGCTTAATCTCGGCCAGGAAACGCGACGGGTACTTGTTGGTCTTGGTAGAGATGTTGAAACCCTCCGACTCTGTGAGGAACAGCGCCTGCTCGGCCCGGGTAATGGCTACGTACATTAGCCGCCTCTCCTCTTCCTCGCCGTCTTTCTTGCCCTCGCGGATGGTGCGCATATTGGGGAAGATCCCTTCCGACAGGCCGATGATAAACACAAACGGGAACTCCAGCCCCTTTGCCTGGTGGATGGTCATGAGCTTCAGCGTGGGGGTGTCTTTCCGGTGATCCTCGTTGGTATAGAGGGCGATGTCCTGCAGATAATCGGCCAGGGTGCTTTCCTCCGTCGTGCGGATGCTCTCGTAATAGCGGATGGAATGCAGGAGTTCGTCCAGGTTCTCCAGCCGGTCCTCATCCTGGTCTTCCCGGACCATCTGCTTATACCCAGACCGGTCCAGGATGCGGTTGAGCAGGTCACTTACCCGATGCTCCCGCGCAAATTGCTTCGCATCTTCAATAAGGCCGATGAATTCGGCCGCCTTGGCGTCGCCCTGAATCTGCAGGGCGCTGTACAGGGAGATGCTCTTCGTTTCGGCCTGAGCCCTTACGGCGTCCAGAAACTTGCGGCCGAGTTTGCGCGAAGGGACATTGATGATGCGTTCGAAGGCCAGGTCGTTGTCCTGATTGCTTACCAGATGCAGGTAGGCCAGGGCATCCTTGATTTCCTTGCGCTCAAAGAAGCGCGTGCCGCCCCATATTGCGTACTCCAGATGCGCATTGAGGAGTTCCTGCTCCAACGCCCGGGACTGGTGGCTGCTGCGGTACAGGATGGCAACGTCGTTGGGCCTGGCGCCATTTTTCAGCAGGACCCGGATTTGCGTCACAATCCATTCCATCTCCTCCTTTTCGCTCTTTCCGTGGAAATGGATCACCGCCCGTCCTTCCGGCTTGCGGGTGAACAAATCTTTGGGAATGCGGTTCTGGTTGTTGGCAATCACGCAGTTGGCTATGTCCAGGATGCGGGGCGTGGAGCGGTAGTTCTCGTCCAGGACTATGGTCTTGTCGGCTGCGAACTGTACAAACAGGTCTGGCCGGGCGCCTCGCCACTGGTAGATGGCCTGATCCGGGTCTCCCACCACAAAGAGGTTCCGGTGCTTGGCGCTCAGGCGCTCCACCAGGTCCCAGTCGTCCAGGTTGCAGTCCTGCGCCTCGTCTACCATGATGTAGTTGAGCATGCTCTGCCAGTGTTCACAGGCATCGGGAAAATGGTCCAGGATGTATTTGGTGACATTCATCAGGTCGTCGAAGTCCAGGGCATAGTGCTTCATCTGCCGGCTCACGTAGCCGCAGAGGCGGGAGCTTCTGCGCATCTCATCGGAGATCTTGCATCCCGGCAGCATGTAGGTCTGGATATAGCCGTTGAGGGCCTTATCGGCCCCGATTCCCTCCAGGAACTGCTTCACCGTCTTCTCTGTGCGCTTGATGCCCATCTCGTCCATGGTCTGCTTGGCGATGGCCTTGGAATCCTCCTCATCCAGCACGGTGAAGCTTTTGGGGAAGCCCAGCCTGTAAATCTCCTGCCGGAGGAACTTGACGCAGAACCCGTGCAGGGTGCACACGAAATCGTTGTAGTCGCCGCTTTGCACCATGTTGGAGATACGGCTGCGCATCTCGGCCGCTGCCTTGTTGGTAAAGGTGAGGCACAGGATATTGGCCGGGTCGATGCCCAGCACATTCACGATATAGGCATAGCGGTGGGTGAGTGCCTTGGTCTTGCCCGTTCCGGCGCCGGCCACTACGCGAATGCGGCCCTCGGTGGCCTTGACGGCTTCTGCCTGCCTGCTGTTTAGCCCTTTGAAAATTTCTTCCATACTGCAAAACTACAACAAAAAACTGCCAATTCATGGCACTTGACCGTAAAATTGGCAGTAGAAAAGATTAAGTAGCTTCTGCTTACTGTTGGTCGATACCGATTTCGCGACGGATTCCGTCCACCGTCTTCTCGAACTTGGTGATACCCGTCAGTGCGAACAGGTTGGCAAGTCCCAGGACAATGACACCGATGCCGATCATGGTGGAGAGAGCGCTGGCCGTGACATCCGGATTCTTGAGACCGAAGATGCCCAGCACGATACCGCAGATGCCCATAAGCAGAATTACAAACCAGCCAGGGAAGCCCACCCGCTTGTAATCGAAACTGTTGACGGCAATAATAACGCACTCAATGATTATCCACAAGGAGAAGATAACAGGCAGGGAGAACGCTATGAAGAACTTGTTACCCAGGAAGATAATACCAATGATAATCTGCAGGATGGCCGACAGGGCCCGTGTTGCACTGTTGGGCATGAAAGCCTGGGTCTTGAAGGTAAAGATGAGCTTGGAGATACCGGAGAACAAGGTGAAAAGACCGATGAGCCAAGCGGTGGTGAACAAAGTTGCCGCGGGTTTGGTTATGCAGAAAATACCAAGGGCTATGAGCAGGATACCTGTAATAGCCAGCCAGATTTTAGTACTTGTTTTCATAAAAAATGGTTATTAGTTAATGGTTTTAGTCAGTATACTCCTTAATGGCGGCTTCCATCTCTTCCGGGGTGACGGTGGGCTCGAAACGGGCCACGACATGTCCCTTTCGGTCGATCAGGAATTTGGTGAAGTTCCATTTGATGTCCGGATTGGATGCGTACTCGGGATCGCGGCCAGAGAGCATTTTATCCATGAACTGGGCCGTTTCGCCCTCTCCAAATCCTTCAAAGGGTTTCTCGGTATACAGCCATTTGAAGATGGGATGCGCATTCTCCCCATTGACTTCAATCTTGTCCATGAGCGGGAAGGTGACACCGTGATTGAGGCGGCAGAATTCGGCAATCTCTTCATTGGTACCGGGTTCCTGGTGACCGAACTGGTCGCAAGGGAAGCCAATGACCACCAAACCCTTGTCCTTGTACTCCTTGTACAGAGCCTCAAGGCCGTCGTACTGAGGCGTGAAACCACACTTGGATGCGGTGTTGGCAATGAGAAGAACCTTCCCCTTGTAATCTGCAAAGTTCACAGTCTCTCCTTCATTGGAAACAGCCGTGAAATCATAAATGGTCATAGAATTCTGGGATTTGCAGGAATTAAGGCAGATGGCTGCGCAAAGTGCTGCCATACAAATAAATAGTCTGTTCGTTTTCATAATGATGCGAATATAATAAATTTCTCTGCTCCGAACAAGAGTCTCTTGAAAAAGAAGCGTCTCCGGCTCTATTTGGGATGAATCACAAATCTTTGTATCTTTGCACCCATGAATGTTAAGCTAGTTGGCTCATTGATAGCCATTTCAATTATTGCCTGCCCCCTGATGTACATCTTTGTGGGCCCCACACTGGATGCTTCCCAGTTGGAAACTTTGAAAGTATTAGGTATTATCGCCGGTTGCAGCGGACTCTTCTGCTTCGTTGTAGGGGAACTGACCCAAAACAACAGCCAGATGGACAAACTCTGGAGTCTGCTTCCCATTGCTTACACCTGGGTAATTGCTATCCGTGGTGGAATGACCACTCGTCTGGTCGTGATGGCCGTTCTGGCCACGCTCTGGGGCGCACGCCTCACCTTTAATTTTGCCAGGAAAGGAGCTTATAAACTCAAGTTCTGGGAAGGCGTTGAAGACTACCGCTGGTCTGTGCTCCGCGCCAAGAAAGAGTTCCAGCCGCACTGGAAATGGATGATTTTCAATCTCTTCTTCATCAGTATCTACCAGAATGCGCTGGTGCTTATGACCACTTTCCCCGCCCTGGTGCTGATGAATGTGGATGCTCCCTTCGGTTGGGCAGACTGCCTCGCCGCTGCCTTGATGCTGGGCTTCATCATCTATGAAACCGTGGCCGATGAGCAGCAGTGGGCCTTCCAGTCCACCAAGTGGAAAATGATAGCGGAGGGCAAGAATCTGGAAGAACTTCCGGCTCCCTACAACAAAGGTTTCAATACCGTCGGGCTTTGGAACGTTAGCCGCCATCCCAATTACTTTGCCGAGCAGGGGACCTGGTGTGCCTTCTACGTATTCACCATCGCCGCCGGTATCGGCCTCTTTAACTGGAGTATCATTGGTGCCCTTCTGCTCATTGTCCTCTTCCTGGGCAGCAGCGCCTTTGCCGAAGAAATCAGCGCCGGCAAATATCCTGAATACGCCGACTATTGCAAGAAGGTGAACCGGTTTTTCCCCGGGAAGAAGTACAATTCCTAACAGTTATATATAAAATGAACAAGACAATGATTCTGGCGCTCACCGTAGTTGCCGTGCTGGCATGCGGTCAGCCCGCCGCCCAGCAGTCTTCCCCGTCCTTTGAAGAAGTCCTGGCCACCCGTCGCAGCGTCCGTAGTTTTGATGCCTCCAAGAGCATCTCCGAGGCCGAAGTCCGCACGCTGCTCACCGCAGCCCAAGAGGCTCCGTCCTGGGCTAATATGGAACCCACCAAGTACTATGTGGCCATGGGTGGCGAAAAGCGCGCCGCTCTCCTGGATATGATCGGCGGCAACAAGGAACGCGTATCCAATGCTCCTGTCCTTATTGTCTCTACCTATGAGACCGGCCGGTCCGGTTTCTTCAGGGGACAACAGACCAATGAGGTCGGGGATGGCTGGGGAGCCTTCGACAATGGGCTTAGCAATGCCTTCCTAGTCCTCCAGGCCCGTGCCATGGGCTTTGATACGCTCATCATGGGCATGCGCGATGCCGACGCCATCCGCGCCGAGTTCGCCATTCCTGAAACGGAGGCCATTATGGCTGTTATCGCTTTAGGCTACAGGCTCGAGGAGCCCATCCGCCCGGCCAGAAAGAATCTGGATGAGGTTGTCAAGTTCTTCTGATTTACTTCAGAACCTTGACAAAACTCTCCGGAAGACATACATTCTCAACACCTACAGCCTCGCTGAAAAGCGGGGCTATTTCCTTATCCCGGAAGCCGGCAATGCCGCAACCGATGCGAGTAACGTAAAAGAACAGTTCGGGATGCTCCTTCGCAAAGATGATGAAGTTATCTACGTACGGTTTGATGGTCTCTACACCCCCCTGCATAGTAGGGATGGCGTAACTCTGGCCGCGAAGACCAACCCCGCAGCCCATAACGGCGCCGAACTTCTTCCAGGCTACAAATGCGGCTCCGCCGCCATGCATTCCTTCCAGGTTGCTGCCGAAGACAAAAACTTCATCGGCCTTCAGTTCCGAGATCATGTCCGGGGTGAAATCCGGACGCTCTGTTCCATTGTACGTTTTCATAGTGCTTACGAAGGTACGAAAAAATCCTGGAAAAAGCCTCGGAGGCCTTAAAAATTCAACATGGCCTCACACCCTTCGAGAATATCCTGAAAGGTGGTTTCGAAGTCCCCGGTGTACCAAGGATCGGCCACATCCCTTCCAACACCGGTGTACGACATCATGAGATGTATCTTTCCTTCAGGGTCCGAGGGGATGATGCGTTGGATGAGCCGCAGGTTGGAGGCGTCCATGCAGATGATGCGGTCGAAGCGGTCGTAATCGGCCCTGGTCACCTGGCGGGCGCGTTTCTCCGGGTCAAACCATACGCCATGCTGGCTGAGGCAGCGTTTGGCCGGGGGATAGATGGGGTTGCCGATTTCCTCTCTGGAGACGGCTGCTGACTCAATATAGAACTGACTGTCAAGCCCTTTTGACTTTACCAGGGCCTTCAGGATAAACTCTGCCATAGCGCTGCGGCAGATATTCCCGTGACAGACAAAAAGTACTCTCATAATCCTTTGAATGTATAGCCGGCCTTTTCAACGGCTGCCTTTATTTCTGCCTCATCGGCAGGTCCCTTGATGGTCAGCGTCTTTCTGGATGCGCTGGCTTTGGCCGACTCGACGCCAGGGATTTCTTCAACGGCCCTCACGACGGCTGCCTCGCAGTGGCTGCAATGCATGCCTTCTACGGTATAGACGGCCGTATCCGGATCGGCCTCTTTATGGGTGAATTTGCTGAAAAGTTTCATACTCAGGGCGAATAAGATAAAGAGTGTTAAGACAATGGAGCAGATGAGCTTGAACGTAGAGGGCATAGTTGCCTCCGCGGTGCAGCAGGCCTCTTGACCTGCCATAGGGGTTATGCTAATCCCCAGGGCGTTAATTAGCAGGCCAAACAGGATGGAGAAGCCCACGATAACCAGGAGGTAGATGGTTGTGAACCGGTTTCCCAGTGCTTTCCTGACAACCAGGATTGAAGCCATGTTGACCGCGGGCCCGGCCATCAGCATCACCAGCGCGGCTCCCGGAGAGAGACCTTTCATAATAAGCGCCGCAGCCACTGGAATGCTGCCGGTAGAGCAGATATACATCGGCACGGCTACGACAAGAATAACCAGCATCTGCAGTAGCGTATTAGAGCCGAAGTGCAGGAAGAACTCATCCGGCACAACCACCTGAATAAGAGCGGCTACAATAAGGCCGATAAGAAGCCTAAGGCCGATGTCCTGGATCATATCAAAGTAAGCATAACGCAGTACGCGCCACACTTTATTTCCGCTTTCTATGCTGCAGGAACTGCCTGCAGGGCCGGTTTCCGTGTCCTCTTTCACCAGACGGTTCACCAGCAATCCGCCGCACACGCCAGTAACCAGTGCCGCCACCGGACGGATAATCGCGAACCCCAGCCCCAGCACCGAGAAGGTGGCCAGGATGGAGTCAATGCCCGTCTGGGGCGTAGCAATGAGGAAGGATGCCACCGCTCCCTTGGAAGCTTTTTCATTTTTAAGGCCGATGGCCGTAGGAATCACTCCACACGAACAAAGGGGCAGGGGAACGCCCAGCAGAGCGGCGTACAGGACCGAAAATTTGTTATCCCGTGAAAGGTACTTATTATAGAAGGTCCTGGGGACGAATACATGCAGAATCCCCGCTATCAGGAAACCCAACAGCAGGTACGGACTCATCTCGCCCGTCACCGTCAATAATGAACGGAAGAAGTCATTCATATTCTATTGCAAAGCTACAACCTATTCCCAAAATTCACAATCCCCATAAAGCGGCTCCAACCTCAAGCAACTCATGACTCTGTGTTTTCCGAATACAAAAATAGTATCTATTTCCTGCAACCCGGTTGCGAATTACAAGAAATGTAATCATTTTTGCATTATTATGCACGATTGATACTATGAAGCGCTTACTTTCTTTATTCTTTGCGATTTCGGTTATCTTCTCTGCCTGCGGTCAGAAAGGGCCTTATACCTTTACCGATGAAGAGTTGTCTCTCAAGAATGGAGACAAGAGCATTTACGGCGTTATTTACCGTCCGGACGGGGTGAAAAAAGCCCCGCTGGTTGTGATTTCGCACGGCTATGGCGGCACTCATCAGTTCGGAAAAGCCTATGCGGAAGCCCTGGCTCCGCTGGGCTATGCCGTATACTGTTATGATTTCTGCGGCGGGTCCAACTGGAGTAAGTCGGATGGGAAAACCGTGGATATGTCCATCTTCACGGAAGCGAAGGACTTGAAGGCTGTTCTGGACGGGCTCAAGGAGAATAACTTTATTGATTCCCGGCATATCACGCTCATAGGGGAGAGCCAGGGCGGCATGGTGTCCGCTTTGGTGGCAGCCGAGAAGAAAGACCAGATAGAACGCCTTATCCTCATCTATCCCGCTCTTTGTATCAAGGATGACTGGGTGAAGATGTATCCGGCCCTGGAGGATATGCCGGAGGAGGTGGATTTCTGGGGCATGATGCTAAGCCATACCTACTTGGAGGGTTTGTATGGCTTGGATGTCTACGAGACCATCGGCCAGTATAAAGGCCCTGTTTATATCTTCCACGGAGATCAGGATCAGGTAGTGAACATTTCCTACTCCGAGCGGGCCAAGGAGGTCTATAAAAACGCCTCGCTTACGGTTCTTCCCGGGGAAGGACACGGATTCCGCCCGGACGCTCAGGCCCAGGTTATAGAAGCCATCAAGGAGTTGCTATAACGGATAAAAATTAAAGGGTAATAAACCGCCCTGTCCGTTTCTTGTAGTCCAGATACTCCTGGCCGAAATCGGCCTCCAGGCGCTTTTCTTCGGAGCGCACCTGCAGCATCATAACTGTGGCTATGACGGCAAATATCAGCAATGCCCACCAACTCCAGAGTGCAATCAGGATGCCGATATAGTATACGTAAGTGCCTGACAGCATGGGATTTCGGCTAATCTTGTAGGGGCCGTCCGTCATCAGGTGCTTGGTGCGGGGTGCAACCTCATGCCCCATGGCGTCGAATGGATTGCCCTTGCCCACGTGCTTCATATACACGATGCTCCAGATGCTGAGGGCCAGTCCGGCCAAGGCAATGAGGATGGCCAGATACAGGCGGCCTACGGGAATATCGGCCAGTGATGGCGTGCCGGACACCCACCACATAAGTGCAGGAATGCCTGCGATGAAGATGGCAAAGCCCAGAAAATAACCAAGAATCTGTTTCATTGTGAATGCGAATTTAGCCATTTTTCTTCATTTTTACTCTTGGGAGGAAAGTATTATCTTTGTTGACTGAAAAATAGAGTGTTATGAAGATATCCATCATCGGAGCGGGCAATATGGGCGGAGCCGTGGCCTTGGGACTGCACCGCCTGGCCAAGGATGTTTCCCTTACCGTTACCACGGCACACGCTTCCACCCTTGAAAAGTACGCGGCCCTTGGAATAAACGCCACGCTGGACAATGTCGCTGCGGCGGAAGGGGCCGATGTCGTCATCCTGGGCGTGAAGCCCTGGCTGGTTCAATCGGTCCTGGAGCAGATCAGACCTTCCCTTTCCGGGAAAGTGCTCCTTTCCCTTGCTGCGGGTATTCCATCGGCCCAGATGGCGCAGTGGCTTTCGGGGACTGGCATCAAGGCCGCCTATACGGTGATTCCCAACCTGGCCGCGGAGATAGGGGAGAGTATGACCTTCGCATCGGCCATCCTGGGAAAGGCCGATGAGCTTGTGATGTCCCTTTTCGATAAGCTTGGGAAGACGCTCATCGTGGATGAGAGGCGCCTTCAGGCCGGAATGATGGTGGCTTCCTGCGGAACGGCCTTTGCGCTGCGCTACGCCCGTGCGGCCATGGAGGGAGGTGTCCAGCTGGGCCTGTATCCCCATGAGGCGCTGGAGGCTGTCTATCAGACCATGAAGGGGGCGGTGGATTTGGCTGCAAGCCGTGGAGCGCATCCGGAGGCCGAGATTGACCGCGTCACCACTCCCGGCGGCATCACCATCCGCGGGCTCAACGCCATGGAAGAGGCGGGCTTCACAAGTGCCGTAATTGCCGGCTTAAAAGCGTAGTTGGAACCTTGGAAAAGCCGGTTTTGAAATACCATCTCCTGGCCCTGGCCGTCGTGGCTGTGTGGGGCATCACCTTTGTGAGCACTAAGGTGCTCATCGGGGCGGGGATGCAGCCGGCGGCCATCTTTGTTTGCCGCTTTATTCTGGCCTATATCGGCCTGTGGATATATATTATCCTTTCACGGGTACCCTACAGGATTTGGAATGGATGGAAGGATGAACTGGTATTCCTGATTCTGGGTATTACGGGCGGCTCTTTCTATTTTCTTACGGAGAATACGGCCCTGGCCTATACGCAGGCCAGTAATGTGGCTTTCCTCGTATGCTCGGCACCGCTTTTTACGGCCATCTTTACCATCCTTTACAGCCGTTTCGGGAAAAGCCGCTTTGCCAGGGGCTTGGAGAAGGTACGTTTTGGGTGGCCTCTGGTCGGCGGTACCCTTCTGGCCCTCATTGGGATGGCCTTGATGGTGTTTGAGGGGCAGAGGGTGCAGCTCTCGGCTGCTGGTGACCTGCTGGCCATTGGAGCGGCCATCTGCTGGGCTGTATATAGCCTTTTTATGGGCCAGATGACTCGTGAATACGGTACCATAACGGCTACTCGGAAAGTCTTTTTCTACGGTCTGGTCACCATCCTGCCTTTCCTGGGTGGATGCAGGGACTCTTTTTCGGCCGATATCCTCAGTCAGACGGCTGTATGGGGCAATCTCCTTTTCTTGGGATTCATTGCCTCGCTGGTTTGCTTCCTGGCCTGGAATGTCGTCATCGACAGACTGGGTAATATTACCTCTACCAATTACGTCTACCTGAACCCTATCTTTACGCTTCTCACCGCCATGGCCCTTCTGGGGGAAAGAATGACCCTGATGGCTGCCGTCGGTTCCGTTTTTATCCTGATTGGCGTTATTTGGGCTGGAAAACACTGAAAGTTATATGAAAAAGAATCGGCTAACATCTTTGTTCCTTGCGCTGGTTTTCATGGCTGTCCTTTCATGCAGCACGTTGAGGCATACCCCTGTCCAATCGGCCGATGCAACCTTGGCCGATAGTCTCTGGACCTATAGTCTGGCTCATCCGGAGGGCTTTACTCTGCATCTGGCTACATGGACTCAGCCTCAGGAAGGAATAGTTGTTGCCTATGAGGCCACCCAACACTCCCACGACAGGAAGGGGCTTGACATTGTTATTAGCCACGCCCAGTCTCACAAAGGTTATGTGGGCGGGTGGCTGGATTTGACGGACAGCCTTTATTATTTTGACAGTGTGCGCGTTTTCCCGGAAGATTCCCTTTCGGCGGCCATAAACTTTGGAAAGAAGAATCATCAACTGGCCATATTCAAGCTCTCCACCGATGAGGAAATCCCTCTTTAAATAAAGATGCCGCCGCCAGGAATTAACCTGACGGCGGCATTCTCAATCAGCGCCTTCCGAATCGCCAAGCTCTGGCAGATTGGGTCACCTCTCTGAATTCGGCACTCCAGATCCGGTGGACATCTGTCACTCGGCGCCATTGATTTAGCAGGGTTTGCCACTGGACACTTCCTTTGATGCCAGGGTGTTCATCGGCCATTTCGCGGCAGCGGTTATACATGGCCAGGAAGCGGTGCTCAAGGGGCGTGTGCAGGAGGAAGCCGACCTCGGCATCGTTCCAGAGCTCATCGGAGCAGTAGGTAACTGTCATCGCCGCTTCGGCAAACTGGAGGAAGGCATCCTCCCAATAACCTACCCTGAGGAAGAATCGGCCCAGGGCCTCGTGAGCGCGGCTGTGCCGGATCAACTGCTCCGTCTCTTCCTCTTCACCGCGGGCTCGCGGTTCTTCTTCGACAGCCTGGATTCTCTGCACAAAAGGTTCGGCCAGTTCGGCAACAAGAGAAGGAATCATTTTGACCTGTCCCTTTTCGGTCCAGGCCATAAGTTGATAAGTTTTAGCCATAATTATACAGTGTTTAGGTTTAACAATTAGAGTATCAGCGCCTGAACATCCGATACTCTCTCAATGGTGGCGATATAGTCCCTCACCACCTGGTCCCCGTCCTTTTCCACCACGTGGATTTCCGAGGCTTTTTCCAGGGCTTCGATGGTCTCCGGATCCATGTTTCTGATGGCAACGCCCGTAAAGAGGCTAAGCATCAGAAGCGCGGTAGGGGAGCCGTCAAAGCAGAAAAAAGCACAGTCGGGCTTGCGGGAGCAGGGGCCGATGAGGAGCATGAGTTCGCCCTCGTTGTTTTGTAAGATACTGTACATACTTGCATGTATTTCAAAGAACTGACCCGGCCACCCGGTCCTTCGCGTCAGGGTACAATACGCCCTGGGAGGTGGACCTTCGTCCGGGTTTTGAAATCCATGCTATGGCTTTAAAGTAGAATCAAGTGTGCATAAGAATTGCCTTGGTCTGCAAAGTTACAACATAAAGACGGAATAGCAAGCAGAATCTATCAGAGTATGATAATCATTCGTGGGTATTCCTGTCATTTTCAATTCTATGAATGCGTGGGGCAGCTGTCATCATGTTGTCTATCCAGCGCTTGTAGGCATCCCGCAAGGCCGATTTTATTTTTTCGGGAAGGGGAGAGGCCAACATTTCTTTCAGGGTCCGTTCTGACGGGTGTCTATGAAACTGGGCCAGGATGTCTTGCAGCCAGGGGGTCAAATATTTCATGTTTTTTGTCATAAATAATGCGGTTTGCACTAAAGACGAGCGCGGATTAATTTTCTATCACATTGATAGATTTTGATCAAAATACTGTCTATCTTCCAGATAATTCTTATTTTTGTAATTAACCGCTAAAACCACATTTATGGCACAATCCAAGAAACCTAATTCCCCAAAGAATGAGGATGAAGAATTTAACCGTCTTCTTGACGAATTTATCAAAGATATGGATGGAGAACTTCTTTCCGAAGACGAGCTGGAATTCGGGAAATTAGATGATGAGACGTCCGACGGCATCGATTGCATAGGCGGATACCGGATCTTCTGTGATGAGAACGATAGCGAGGCCGAACTTCCCGTCGAGGGGGTAATCCGTAAGCTTAAGCCTGCCGAAGGGCACTTTCTGCATATCGACATCGAACTTCCCAATCTGAACGAAGAGGAAGAACTGCACGTGGCGGTAACTACCACCAATAGCGATGAGGTGTTGGATGCCTGGTTCGATAAAAACAATATCCCGCTTTTCCGGGATGGTAACCGCTTACACGTGAAGCCCATTGAGGTGACTCGCCTCTTTGATAAGGATTATCGCCTGTCCGAGGGGGATAGTGATGACATTGAGATCACCCTTTACAAAAACGATATTGAGATAGGGGGGCTTGAGATAGAGATTATCGGCCCCTGGCCCGATGAAAAGAAGATGGGCCCCCGCAGAGTTGCCGACACTATGGCTATTCTCAACCGGCAGAAGGGCTGGGAGGGCTTTAAAGCCAGGATGGAAGAGATGCTCACCCGCTGCGAAGTAGGTGAGATGCGTGAGAATGCCGGGCTTTCCAAGAATCTCCCGCGCCTGCACACGGCCCTCATCGGCAACCCCGGAACGGGCAAGACCAAGGCTGTGGAACTGATGGCCAGCCTGTACAAGGGGCTTGGACTGCTGGATACGGACCGGATTTCGACTATTCGCGTCTCTACACTGGCTACTTCAAGTATTAACTCCGAGAACGATGCGGTGGTGAGTGCCGTGAAGGGGGCTCGGGGTGGCACACTGGTTATCGACGGGGCACACGAGCTCTACAGGACGGATACCAAGGGCAATTATGACACCGAGAGCCGCATTGTGCGCGCGCTGGTGGATTGCCTGAACGATAAGGAGGAGTACGCGCGCTGGATGCTGGTGCTGGTGGGTGAACCGGAGGGAATGGAATCCCTCCTCTCCTGCTATCCGGACCTCAAAAAGTGTCTTTCAGAGCCCATCTATATGGAGGATTTCAAGCCGCAGGAACTCTTCGGGATGTTTGACCTCAGCTGCAACGAACGCAAGATCAAACTCTCCGACGAGGCCCGGAAGAAGATGGAGATGTACGTTTTGCATAAGTACAATCGCCGCGGCCCTGGATTCACCAATGCCTGGCTCGTTCAGACGCTTTTTGACGAATTCGTCATTCCGGCGATGTTCGGCCGCCTCAAGAGCATCGAGAATCCTACCGGCGAACAGTTGGAAACGGTTATGCCGGAGGATATCCCTTCCGTGGGAGAGCATAAGGACGATGCTATGGCCCAGCTGGACGAGCTCATCGGCCTGGGAAAAATCAAGACCAAAGTCAAGGACTTCCTCTATTCCATTAAACTGGCGCGCAAGCGTATGGAACTGGGCCTTCCCACAGATATGCCGCGCCTGCATATGGCTTTTCTGGGTAATCCCGGCACCGGCAAGACCACTGTGGCCGATATTATCGGCAAGGTTTTCGCTTCTTGGGGCATCCTTTCCGGCGGCCGCGTCATCCGCACTGAAAAGAGCCAGATGGTAGGGCAGTTCATCGGCGAAACCGAATTCAAGATGACCAATCTGCTGGCTCGTGCGCGCGGCAACATCCTCTTTATTGACGAAGCCTATCAGCTGGCGGAAGGCGACGAGAAGGACCACGGCCGTATTGTGATGAATTCCCTCCTTACCGAACTTGGAAAGGATAATCTGGATATGGTGGTGATTCTGGCCGGTTATACTGCCCCGATGAAGCGCCTTCTGGAAAGCAATGAAGGTATCGAGAGCCGTTTCCCCAATGTGTTCAACTTTGAGGATTACACCACCGACGAGCTAATGGAGATTGGCAAGCTTATGATTAAGAAGCAGGGCTTTACCCTGACGGAAGGAGCGGCCGACAATATGCGCCAGATTATCCAGGAGGAGGCCGATAAACCGTCCTCGCGCTTTGGTAACGGCCGATTTGTCTCCAACCTCCTGCAGAACGAGATTCTGGCCACTCTGGGTGCCAGGACGGCAAAAATCGAGAACCCGACGGCCGCGGATTTAAGCACGATCCTTCCGGAAGATGTGGTGGTGGGCAAGGCTCAGAAAGATGTGGTGTTTGACGATGTGGCCATTGATGCCGCTCTTGCCAGACTGGACGATCTGGCCGGTCTGGATGAGGTGAAGATTGCCGTCCATAACTTTGTCAAAAGTGCCCGTTACCTGCACTCGATAGGAGAGCCGTATGTGGGGAAGGGGCTTCTGAGCTGGCGTTTTGTGGGTAATAACGGTACCGGCAAGAGCACCGTCGCCGAGATTATGGCCCAGATTCTTCGCGGTATGCGCCTGATTGCCAGCAGCCACATTACGGAGATTAAGGGTGAGCGTATCTTCGGCGTGTCCGAGCAGGACTGCAATATGGTGCTGCAAGATGCCGTGAAGCGCGCTTGCAACGGCCTCATTTTCATTGATGTAGATGACTCGAAGTTCACCACGGACCAGGCTTACTACGCCCGCTATGCCGAACTCATCCGTCTGAAAGTGAAGGAGCTCACCATTGAGGCGGGAGGGGAGTGTGCCCTTATTATGGCTGAACTGAATGCCCCTAATGCTGCCGTTTCCGAGCAACTTTACGAGTCCGGCGTATATGAATTTGACCATACGCTGGTGTTCCGTGACTTCACGTGGGAAGAATTGTACGGCATCCTCACGTACTGCCTGCGTAAGTATAAAGTTACATTCAGCGATGAGGCTCAGTGCCACATTCTGGGCTATCTCCAGTCTATGAGCACCCACTACCGCGCCAACGCCCGCACTATGAAACTCCTGTCTCGCGCCATCTACCAGAAGGTGATTCTGCGCGAAAGTGCATCCGGGATGGCTGGCGGGGAGCACGTGGTAGAGTTGGCCGATGTGGAGATGCTCCGGTGGGATGGAAAGAAGGGGAAGATTGGTTTTTGATTTCGCATTTTGCGTTTCGCATTTTGCGAAATGAAAAAATATGCCTATATTTGGGGGAAATAACCACGTTATGAATCCTTTTTATTTGATTCCACATACCCCGGAGCCCTATTTTTGCGACAGGAAGAAGGAGACTGAAGACATCGTCCGTTTCCTGGATAACGGGGCGAATGTTACCCTTATTTCCCCTAGAAGGTATGGAAAAACCGGCCTGATTTATCACGTTTTTGACGTGTTATCTGCGCGCAGGAGGTCCCCGGAACTGTTCTATGTAGATATTTATGCTACCAGCAGCGTGGATGATTTTCTGGCCGTCTTCGCGGAAGCGATTGCTAAGGTGTTAAAGAAGGAATCGCTGGTTAAATCCTTCATAAAGTTTCTAGGAAGCATCCGCCCGGTTTTGAGCCAGGATCCCTTCAGCGGGGAGCCTAAGTTCTCCTTTACTCTGGACACGGATGCCGACCGCCGGTATTCGCTGAAAGCGCTGTTGGATTACCTGGAGCAACGGCCCAATAAAGTGATTGTGGCCATTGACGAATTCCAACAAATCCGGGAATATGAGGGAATGTCCATGGAGGCGCTCCTCCGGACGTATATTCAGCCACTCACCAATGTACAGTTTATCTTTTCCGGCAGTCGGAAGCACGTGATGGCCGATATGTTCACATCGGAAAACAGCCCGTTCTATGAAAGTGCTGCGCCTTATACGCTGGACAAGATAGACCGGGTGGTATATGCCCAGTTCATCTCCGAACAGTTTGAAAAGCAAAAGAAGCATATTACGGAGGAAGCCGTGGAGTATATCCTGGACTGGACCCGCTGCCACACGTTTTATACGCAGTCGCTTTGCAACCGTGTGTTCTCTCTGGTAAGAAACGAGGCGGGGCTGGTAGATGTTTTATGTGCGGCCGATGCCATTCTAAAAGAAAACAATGACACCTTCCTGGAGCGTCGCGCCCTGCTCACTCCCAAGCAATGGAAGTTCCTTATCGCCATTGCAAAGGAAGGCGAGGTGAGTGAACCCACTTCTTCGGCATTTTTGCAGAAGTATGGACTTGGGGCTCCTTCGACGGCGGCACGCTTGCTGATGGCCCTTACGGAGAAAGAACTGCTGCTGGAGACAAAATCGCTGACAGGCAGTTCGTACTGCGTTTATAATGTTTTCTTCTCCAGGTGGTTGGAGAGGTTGTGAGAATAATGTATTTTTTATGAAAAAACAACTTTATCTGTTCTTTATCATTCTTCTTGTGCTCTTTGTCACCCTGATTGTATTATATAAACAGGGAACGACCGAAGAGAGCGCCCAAGAAGGAATTCTTGCATCCTTATGGTCTAATGTGGAGGAGGACAGAATAATGGATTTTGAGGCCTTTTCAGAAGTGGTCAAGGCTAATTCCGAAATGTCTATGACTACTTCTTTTGATAAGCAAGTTTCAGAAAACGGATTATATGTTCTGGACTCAAAAGATGGAAAATTAAGAATCTATGGCTGTGAGTATCCTTCTCGGGGAACAATGGGAGTATATGGCACCCTTGTCCAATACAGATGGGAAGGAGAAATCCGATTTCACGAGAATTATCCAACGATTGATGATTGTCCCAATATGCCCGTTGCCCTTTATACCTTGGAGGACGGCAAGTACCTGTTGGTGGAGTATTCGAGAGAATCCAGCTATTCGTCATTCTACTTGGTGACGGCTATTGAATTATGCGAGTCAGGTCTCTTGGAGTTTCAGGCATTTGAAATAGACGGCGAACTGAAATCCGAGATTTATGTGTGTGATAATTCGGCAAGCCGCGTTTTCTGGCCGGGAAATGCGCAGCGGTGGGATAATACAAGCTTTGATGAAGGCTCTGGAATTCTTTCTGTTGTAGAAGACACGATTGAAGGGACAATTTGCGAGTATCAATGGAGTGGAAAAACAATGGTTCCTCTGAGAATAGAGGAATGATTGCTTTTTAGCGCAATTATTTATAAATTTGACTATTTAAAGGGCGATTGAGTAAAATGCTGCTGCAATTTTTCATAAATGGTGTTATCACCGGCCTGCTTTATTCGCTGCTGGCAATAGGGTTTGCTCTGGTGTATAATACCACGCACATTTTCCATATTGCAGCAGCTGGAATCTATGTGTTTGCAGCATATATGTTCTGGTGGCTGGCTGTGAAATGTGGTATCCCTGTGATCTTTGCGGCAGCATTTGCGATTGTTTTGACAATGGGGCTTAGCTGGCTTTCGGAAGCCGGCATGTACAGGCCGTTGCGAAAGAAAAAGTCATCGTTGAGTGTGGTGATGATTGCGTCCATCGGTTTGATGACGGTTATCGTGAATGTGATAGCCATGATTTTTGGGAATGAGACCAAGGTCGTGGAGAACTCCATTCTCAGGACTTATTCCCTGGGCGGGGTCATCATTACTACTCCCCAGTTGTATCAGCTGGTGGTTTCTACGGTAGCCCTGGCTCTCTTCCTGCTGTTCCTGAACCACACCCGTTTCGGCCTGAAGCTCCGGGCCCTCAGCGCAGACGAGACGCTTTTCGAGACGCTGGGTTATAACCGGCAGAGCACTTTCTCTTGCGTATTTCTTCTCAGCGGGCTTTTCATCGGCCTGGCCAGTTGCCTTACTGTATATGATGTGGGTATGGATCCGCATATGGGCATGACGGTGCTCATCAATGCCATGGTAGCCATGATTATTGGCGGAGTGGGACGCTTCGGAACTTGCGTAGTGGGCGGTCTCCTTCTGGGCGTCCTCCAATCGCTCACCGTTTATTGCTTTGCCTCCAACTGGCAAAACGCCATCACCTTTGCCCTTCTGCTGGCCTTCCTCTTCCTGAGGCCCCAGGGCATTGCCGGTTATAAACAGAGAGTTGTGTAACGTATGGAGTATATCTTTCATATCGTTATCATGCTGAACATCTACATTATGCTGGTGCTCAGTGCCAACCTTACTATCGGCCTTGCCAATCTGCTCACTATGTGCCAGGCGGCATTTTACGGGATTGGGGCTTATATCGGCACATTCTTCCTGATGCAGTTCCATGTGCCGCTGGTGGTCATCCTGGCCGTGGTCGCGCTGGTTACCGGTCTCTTCAGCTTTATGGTCTCCTATGCTTCGGTTAAACTGAAGGGGGACTATTTCGTACTTGCAACCATGGGCTTCCAGCTCATTGTCTATACCATCCTGTATAACTGGACGCCGGTCACGCGCGGGCCTTACGGCATTCCCGGGATCCCCGGCATTCGCCTTTTCGGTGTCTGGGAAATCTCCGGTGTATACGCCTATTTCGGCCTATCGTTGGTGCTGATGCTGGCTGTTGTGCTTCTTTTCAACAAACTGCACGACTCTCCCTACGGCCGCTTGCTTCGCGCCATCAAGGCCGATGAAGTCATGGTGCAGTCCATGGGACGCAATCCGGTTGCCGCCAAGGCCTGGGCCTTCTTTATCTCGGCTGCCGTGGCTGGCATTGCGGGCGTCATTTATGCCGCGTACGTCAGTTACATCGATCCTACCAGTTTCACGTTGGATGAGAGTATCTTTATCATCAGTGCGCTGTTCATCGGTGGAATTGGCAATGTCAAGGGACCTGTCATCGGTGCCTTGTTCGTAGTGCTTCTGCCGGAATTGCTCCGCTTCGTGGGGCTTCCGGACGCCGTGGCCGCCAATCTCCGGCAGATTATTTACGGGCTGTTGCTCATCCTCGTGGTTTATTTCCGCCCCCAGGGCCTGTTCGGTAAATCCATTATGAAGTGATATGCTCCTGGAGGTCAAGAATATAGTGTTGAGTTTTACGAACGCCCATAACGAGACGTTCAACCTCCTCAACGGGGTCAACTTGCAAGTGGAGGCCGGCAAGATTACTGCTCTTGTAGGCGGTAACGGTGCCGGTAAGACCACACTTTTCAACATCATTTCCGGTTTCGAGAAAAACTATTCCGGAGATGTGATAATGGAAGGGAGGAACGTGAACAGAATTCCACCCCACAAGATATCCCTGATGGGCGTGGGGCGGCTTTTCCAGGGCGGACAGCTTCTGTCGGGCCTTACCTTGATGGAGAACATGAAAATTGCCTCTGACGAGACGGTAGGGGAGTCTCCCGTATCTCTGTTCTCCCGTCCTTTGGCTACCCGTGCTTTTGAAATGGAACGGGAGCATAAGGCCCTGGCCGTGCTGGAACAGTTCTTCGGCCCGGACAATAAATACCTTTCCATGGTCCATAATGAGGCTTCCTCATTTTCCTATGGAGAGCAGCGGCTCCTGTCTTTGGTCCGGCTTCTGATGGGCAATGACCGGCTGTTGCTCCTGGATGAGCCCACTTCGGGCGTCAATCCGGTTTATATTGACACCATCGAGAAGATCATCAAAGCTATGGTGGAGAAGGAGGGAATCACCGTCCTTCTCATCGAACATAATATGCAGTTTGTCCGAAAGGTGGCCGATACCTGTGCCTATCTGGACGAGGGCGTCATCTCCAAAGTGGGCCCTACGGCCGAAGTCCTGGACGACAAGAGTGTCAGAAACAGTTACCTGGGCCTATGAGTGAGTTGTTGAAGATAACAGGCCTCTGGGGCGGTTACAAGGAGGGTGTTGACATCCTCCGGGGCATTGATATGACCGTGAACGAGGGGGAGGCTGTGGGCATTATCGGCCTTAACGGCTCCGGAAAGTCCACGCTGGGGAAGGCCATCATGAACATGATTCCCATCCGCCGTGGAGAGATCACCTGGATGGGTGAGTCCGTGACGAATCTTAGTACACACGAGCTTGCCCGCAAGGGCCTGGCAATCATGCAACAGGGCGGCCAGGTTTTCCAAACCATGTCTGTTTGGGAGAATATCGAATTGGCTGCCGATGGTAACTCACTGGAAGCAATAAGGGATATCATCCCGCTTTTGCAGCGCCCCAAACGAGAACTACAGCGCCAGATGGCCGACAAACTTTCTGGCGGACAGAAGCACCAGCTGGCCTTGGCTATGGCTCTTGCCACCCAGCCTAGGTTGGTGATTCTTGACGAGCCTAGTGCTGGGCTGTCGCCCAAGTCAGTGGAGGAGATGTATACCTTGCTCACTGCCGTTCGTGAGCAGATGAAAGTGACCATCGTGCTGATTGAGCAGAATGTAGCCAAGGCGGTGGGGTATTGTGACAGGAGTGTGATGATTGAGCAGGGGTGCATAAACGCGAAAGCAGGAGTGATTACGAACTTATTAACGGCCGAGCATTTTATGTTCGCTAAATAGAGCCTATGTACGGTAGAGATCTTTGGGATTCTGTTTACGAGAAGCATAAGAACGATGCTCCTTGGCTTACCGATGCCTGCCGTGATATCTATTCGAATGCTATCAAGAAGTACTTGCCAGATAGTGTAAGTGGACTGCGTTTTTTGGATTATGGCTGCGGAAACGGGAAGATTGCCGCCAGAATCCGTGAAATGGGTGCTCAAGTTGATTTGGCGGAAATTTCCCATCTCATGATTGAGTATCTTCAAAAGACATATTCCCCGTCCACAAACATTTTTGAAGTCGCTTATCCGCAACAGATTAATACTTCAAAGTACTATGATTATATAATCACTTGGATGCTGTTTTGTAATATTATGCCCGACTTTTGGGGCGGTTTTCTGAATGGTTTCTATGAGTTGCTGGTCCCTGGCGGGTGTTTGATTGTTGGAGGATGGGATGAGGAGGACCCGATTAATATTCGAAACAACAATATCGTGCTTTTTACCGAGCGCAAGATGTGGCCCATTAACCCATTGTTTATGCACATCGATAATAATAAGTTTGATATTCTAGTTAACGAAAGAGTCTTGATTCAACTTCCTTTTTACCCAGAGAAGCGTGTTGTTAGATGCTATAAATTAAAGAAAAAATTAACTTAGTCTTATGAAACTGAAAACACTTTTCTTTGTTGCTGCGACAGTTTTGTTTGTCGCTTCTTGTAAGTCTTCTCCTTCTGTCCAGGTAGGTGCCATCCTGCCTTTGACCGGCTTTGGCTCATACACGGGAGAGTTGGTAAAGAAGGGTTATGATATGGCAATAGACTCGTTGAATAAGGAGAACAAACTCACCTTTGTTGTGGGCGACAATCAGTCTACGGGAGCGATGGGGATTAATGTTTATAAAGACTTCAAGATGCGTGGGATTAGTATTTTCATTTCATGCGGTGCTCCTCAAACCATGTCTTTTGCGGCTCTTTCAAAGGACCAAGAGGAAGTGTTGTTTGTGACGGCCGCAAATGTCCAGGCTCTTACAGAAGTCTCCAACAGAACTATCCGTATGTCTCCTACCGGTAAGTCCATGTCTGCGAAGTTGGCCGATTTTAATATTGACAGTCTTGGCTGCAAGCGGACAGCAATTGCATACATCAATAACGATATGGGCGACGAGTTCTTCCGTGGATATAAGGATCGAATTGATGAAAGAGGGGCTGAAATCGCCGCTGTTGTAACTTTTGAAAATACGCAGAGAGACTTCAAGGAGGTGATTAACAAAATTGCCATGTCAAAGCCTGATGTTATTTATGTCACTGGCGTGGGAGAGTCTTTAGGTATCCTAGTTCGTCAGATGATGCAGAATCCTTCTCTTAAAGGTATTCCTATCACGGGTGATTTCAACTTCTCCCAGCCTTCTGTGCTGAACTTAATAGAGAATCGAAATACGGATATTTACTATACCGACATTGCAGTCGCCGATGATTTTGCTCAAAAGTATGAATCTCGTTACAACGAGCCTGTTAGCAGCTATGCTGCTTTTGGCTTCAGTATGGTACAGATTTATTATGATCTAATTATTAATGAGAAGATTACCAATCCTGTAGAGTTGTATAACCGTATTACGGGACATAGCTTTGACACCGCCATCAATACGGTTGCTTTTGATGAACACGGTGAGCCGGAGTTTAGTATCGAGTTTATTAAAATGTTGAAGAACGAGTAGTAATATGGATAATGAATTCATTAATTCTTTAAACAAAAAGCATGAACTCAACATGAAACTCCCTATTGGGGAGCGTTTTATGGTGATGGGACAGGAGACTTCCTTTCTATCATTTCTTCATTCGTATGTTGAAGATAAATTACCGGTCAACTCATTCATCGGAATGAATGTTCAGACTACTAAGGTTACTCCGTTCTTCGTATTTAAGAATACTAATGGAATTGAAGCAAACGATGATGAGCGGGGGAAAATGGTAAACAATTTGAACAAGATTACCAGTGATGCCAATACCAGTGATCGGGAAAAGGGTAAAAGAAATAAGAAGGGTTTTTTAAGTTTCCCTATGTTGTTAAGTGATATTCCGTTCGAATCGCTTAATATTTCGATCACAAAGAATATTGACGTTAAAGAAGGATCAAAGGTCTTTAATTTTGAGGTCAAGGAGGAGACGAAATTGTGGCCTGGAGCACTAGAAGAGAATGGAGAGCAAGACATTAAGAAAAAGATAAACCAAATACTTGAGAGATATGAAGACAGTTTCCTTCATTCCTGGTATGACTCTATACTACGCCCCTCTGGCTCCATCTTTGAGAATACCGGAGTAGAGGTTTTTGTTAAGGTAACCGATCCTGACATGAAGGGCGTAGGGAATGCTTTTTATCTCATTATTGTTCCGGAAGTTACCGCAAAACAGAATAACGAGAATAATCCAGTTTTCCTCGCGAATCATTATTATATTCCTTTGCTTGCCGTCGTTGGGATTGTTAAGTCTCTCTATATTAATGATGTAAACACCCAGGTAAGAACTGAAGCTATCAAGTCTGCTGTCGCTGCGATTATGTCGCGTAATATGAGTCATAATCTTGGGAGTCACTATTTGTATTACACTAAATCTACACTTGAACATTTATCGGACCAGAGTGGTTATTTGAATCCGGACATCAGAGGTGCTGCGAAAGTGATTTCGTACATTCAAAGCCGAATGGATTATCTTGCAACCATCATTTCCAATGATAAGTATCCTTATGGTAGTGTAAACTTTAAATCACAGATTTGGGATGAGCTGACGGTAGATGACTTCTCAAAAAGGCATTATTCGAACCGACATAGTTTTCAAGTCCCCAAAAAAGAGTTTAATGATTTAAACACGGCTGTCAGAAATATTAAGAATAAGGCTATATTGCTTGAGGAAACATATCGTGATTTGGAAGTAAACAGTACTACAGACGGTATAGTATCTATTCCAGATGATATTCGTGAAAGTATTAATGCCGTAACTGCGCAAATTGGGGGATATTATTCTACCATCAGTAAAGGTGGGGTCAATGATAGAACAACCAATTTCCTCCTCACAAACCTTATTCTTTCTGAGAACTATACAAGGCCGGGAATAATAGATTCTCGAATGAAAGAAGGGAAGAATTCCCTGTTTCTTCATGTCGCATTGTGGAATGGACGCAAGTTTGAACTCTTTACAGGAACAGATAATGAAGATGAATCAAAAGGAAGGACAATGCAGCAGGAAGAGGATATTAAGACAAGATTATCCCGGATTGACCTGGCCTTGCCTGGCGGGACGATGTCTTGTCATGCATTCTTCAATATACTTGAGAATTTTATACGTAATTCTGCTAAATATTCTTGGAGTAAAAGATGTAAAAGAAGTGATCTTGTTTTTACAGTAGCCCTTAAAGAGAACCACCATTCACATACGATAGAGTGTACGTTTTTTGACAACAAACACGATGCATATAAGAAGCAGAATAATACAACTTTAGTTCAAAATCTCCGAGCTCGGCTGTCTAGTTTGACTATTCTGGGCGAGAACAATACAGTTGACAAGGAGAATAAGGGGCTTAAAGAGATGCTCTTTTCTGCGGTTTGGCTTCGAGCAAATGAGTTTGATGAATCTTTAGCAGATATTTTTACTAAGATTCAGATGTCGCCTTCTAACAGCAAGTTAGATTTGATTAAGAGGTATGCCTTTGAGTTTGTTTCAGTTGATAGTAAAGGTCATTTATGCTCTAAATCCAAGGAGGCAAATCTGGGTATACGTTTCACGTTACCTCTTTTCAGTAGGAGTGAGAAGCTTCAGTCTGATGTTGTTTCGGATTTGTTGAAACTTCATACAGATATTGTTGATCTCTCAAGTTGGAAGGAAAAGAAATGCACCAATCTTGATAGAATCTATGAAGATTTGTTCCCCCGTATTTGCTATCATACCCCGGCTCAACTTAGATTAGAGGGCATATTTGGTTTCCCCGTTGCCGATATAAGAGATGTTGATGCAGGACGTGATGTGCAAAGACTGCTCTTGTCCGCAGAGAGGAATCTTGGCAATCTGGATGATTATCGGCTTTCAATGAGTGCGACAGTAGAGCCAATGAAAGGAAGAAGGGCGTTTAAGCCAAAACAGACTATTTTTTATGATACTCATTTTAGTACACAAATTAGTAAGACGAGATTGCGGAAAGAATACTATGGTAAGTATGCCTATGTAGATACTATTTCCGGGAACAATTTCAGTAAGACGCTCGCTGGAATGTTCATTTCTAGTGTGATAAACTCAGAAGGGCATTATTGTTATAGAAATTGGACCGACAAGTATCTGGCACTAAAAATTAAGGAGGCGGCTTTGACTCGTATAACCATTATCGACGAGCGTCTATATAATGGCGTAAAATGGTCACTTCCTCAACGGCAATCTAGCCAACTTGATATACGAAATTCTGCATTTGAGCTTTCTATGAAGAATATCCGTGTGTTGAATTTTGATGATACTCTGGAATCTTTGGCCGTTTATAAAAAAGCGGAGAGGACGGTGAATGATTCCATAAAGAATAATCCTTTGGTTCCTGTAGATGGCTTTTCTTGTCTGCATGGTAATGTCTTTCTTCATACAGGGCCTTTTGCCGATTGCCCCAACGGCACCAATTTTTTATCTATCCATTTAGGATTAATTGAGAAAATCCTTAAATCAGATTTAGTTGATCAGGTCTGCGGAGAAAAAGGAGATAATCCATTAAGTGAGGAGCGTGTACACTTATTTATGCAGAAGCTAATTGATACTTTTACTATCGTGGATAAGGATAGTGGTGAATCTCGCCCTCTGCATATTTGCATCCATTCAGGAAGAGGGAATTTCAGTAATGAATTGTCAGGGCCTTTGAAGGAGTATCCCTTTATTAGTTTAGCTGCTTTGGAAAGTGCTTTCAATAATTCGAAGTATTTATTATCTCAACTGTTTTATAACACTGTCTATATCGGGAAAGGCGAAGTAAATGAACCCCCAAAAGATTAATAATATGAAACTTATAGTCATTACAACAAAAAAAGAATGTTATGATGGATTGGTTGAGAGATGTTGTCCCTCATACGATTATTTTGTGTTAGAGGACAATACGGGTAGTGAGGTTAATGTTTATTATAACAAATTCGAAGAGGAAGATTCTATTCTTTGTATTTTGCCTACTGTCGATGAAAACAATACTATTGTCTACAAAGCATATTATAGCTTGGATAATGTCATCAAAGCCATTCTCCATATTAAGAAAGATAATGATGTCAAGAAGAACGAAATATTCCTCTTTTTGCATTCCGGTGATTTCTTTGTTACGTCGGATGATCATAGAATAGATGGCATTTTGAATCTTCGGTGGTTGGATCATATAGTAAAACCGGAATTGCTTTCCAAAATAAAGAAATTAGTCGAGCCTTCCCAGATCTATCAATTTAGGCATAAAACTTCTGAGTACGTTTGGAAACAACTTAATATCATATCCAATGATAATCGATGTAATAATCTCTTGCGCGTTTTTAAATAGTACAAGATGAGAGCACATATTATTATTTTATATTCAGATGACCCCGATCGTATAAAACGGTTTGCTACACAGTATAGCCACCTTATACAATTGGCGCGCAATCGTCACTATTTGGTTTCCCTTCAAGGAAATACCCCTCTTTCGAAAGCGGTTGAAAACCCTCCTCTTAAGAAGTTCTCTTGTTTCCCCGAGTTGCGCCAATGTTTGAGCGTTTCTCCATCCCTTCTATCGGATGTCGCGGTTGTGGTTGATTCGCATAGTGTCCTGAGCGAGGCAGACGGAAAGCAATTAAGGGATATCATCGTTGAATTCCCGGATGTTAAGTTCGTTGTATGGGCTGAAGATAATTCGGAGAAAGATATAGATATTTCGGAGAAAGATAAATTTAAAAAATTTATTTTCCCTTTGGATCCCGATGCTGAAGAGATCGGAGGTAAGACGACGGGCAACATTTTGAACTCATGCATAGATATAATCGAAGAGGCATATGCAAGTCCGAACGTTGAAAATGTCTTGACTTGCCTTCAGAAAGAGCTAGAGGCCGACGAAACTCTAAAAGATGAATCCAAGAGCCTACTGAAACAAACCTGGGATTCTTGGAAAAAGGATAGGATAGCACAGGATGAGAATAATAATCAGAATGAACCTCAGTTCATAGATTATATTCCTATTCTTTATGTGATGCTCCTAAAATATTTGGCAAAGAGTTCGGTTCTTTTTGATTTGATCTTTTTCCCCCGAAAAGGATCAGACAATGTGATTGTGGACTTAATAAGCGGGTATGATAGCCTCTTTGATGCGAGCAATTTTAGGTACACTTGTAAACAATGGAGGTATGCAGATTTGAATATTCGACGACGCAATTTCAAGTGGATGCAAGAGAGTCGAAAAGATCATTTGGCATTATGTGTAGAGGAGGAAAGAGGACAGAACCGTTATAATAGTTATTGTCTATATGCCAATGGTTTCCGTGTACTTCCTATCACTTCTGCATCAGAGCTTCGTCAGTTTTGCAGTTTTGATATTAAAACGGATGTTATCGTAAGGGATTATGATTTACAGTTCCCTGATCCCCCCGAATCTATAAAAGAAGATCCTTCTCTTCGTCCCATTGATGCTATTCGAGGTTTCTTCTCCAACGGCGCTACTGTGTCCAATTCACCATATTGGACAAAGTTTGATCAAGTGCCAGTGTATTATATCTCAAAAGGAGATCCAGGTAAGGTGCAAATCATAAATGCTACCTCTAATCAGGTCAGGGTTCGAGCAAATACTTTCACACTACTCCTTCCTGGCATCGTGAAACCCGTCAATGGGATACATGTCCCTTTTGAGTCTCTGAATGAGGTCAAGATGCGCTACAGAACTGTCTATAAGGGCGACAGGCCTTCTATCAATACAGAACGAATGAATCACAATCATGGCGTACCTCTTGATATATATGAATCCGTTCAATCTATCGTTGACAGAGCGGGGCAGTACTATAATAACGGAAAGTATATCCATGCTGCCGTGCTTGCCAACGAAGCAATGGAAATCATGAATGGTTTCCATCAGTCTTTGATGTTAAGGGCCTATCATTTATATGCTATCGCAGAGAATGCTGTTTCTATGAATGCCATCGGTGTTAATGATACAGAGCTTAGAAATGATACGTTAATTAGAATCAAAAAGATTGCCCGGGATATTGATTGGATTTTGCAAATGCGAAAAGATGGGGAAGGAGAGAAACAAAGCCGTAATGTTTTAAATCAGATTTATAGCGATTGCAGGAATTTTTGCTATAATAAGGAACATTTCCTTTCCGAAGATGCTTTCGTGAGTGCCATGGGGCATTTAAATGATGGTATTGATGTTTTCTCTTTTGTGGCACAAATATCGGTGTTTGAATGGAAATGGATAAAGAGAATACATCGTCTTTTGTTTAAGCATCAATGGTTCATGCTTCCTCATTGGAAAGACAGGCATCCATACAAATGCAATAATTGATAAAAATAATGAATACAATTAAGAATTGGATACAACATAAGAGTACGTCATTCTTATATCACATCAAAGATTTTTCTTTGATGTGGATTTTGCTGTTTGTCATATTTTTGGGTGTCGCTTTGTCTTCGAAGTTCCTTTCTATTCTTGGTTTAGGGATGATTCTTTGGATGTTGGTTTTTTCGTCTAAACCTTTGAATATTATTTATGGATTAATCGGAACAAGTGGATCAATTCAGATATTCTTTCTTTCTTTTATTACCATTAGTTTTGTTTTTTCTGCAATTTATTTCGTTGGCTTTTTTCAGCACGCATATATTAGTTATGACATAAACCAACCTCATGTTCATTTCGTGAATGCCCGCAGCCACAGCATACAAGAATATTGTTGTGATATGATTATCCTTGATTCTGATATGAATGAAAGAACGGCAAGCAATGGACTTGTAACACTGATGGACACCACGATAGTATATGCTAATAACGGGGAGCGGTTGTCATATACTGTACAACCCTTGAGATATCAAAGAATCACGTATTCACAGGTGCTGAGAAATACTATTATAACCTCGCTGATTTCAGAGCCTTCGGATTTATTTGCTGCAGCCTCTGCTTTTAACCAAGAGCACTATAATCAATCAGGTGACTGTATTCATGCATATTATGACAAAACGCGGTCAGGACTCTTTCACTGGATCCTTATCCTTCAGATTCTAATTTCTTGGATCTTACTCGGCGTGTTCATTTCTATTCTCTACAATAAGTTCCGCTACGAATCGTAAACTGCATAAAACCAAATGGTTATGCCAACAATAAAACTAAACTCTATCGGCCTGTTCATTGACGGGGGATACTACGAGAAGATTGGGCCCGGCATCAAGAAGCATCTAAACCTGCACAACTTAATCAATTATGTGCAACTTGCTATTGCTCAGCGCTTCGGCCTTGATAAGTACAATTGCAAGGTCACGGAGGTCCATTATTTCCGGGGCCGGTTTCCGGCGTTGTCCACGGATATCTCCACCAATAACAAGAAGCGGGCTTATGAGGATGAGCAGATAGAGGAGGACGTGGTGTTCCACTACAAGCACATGCGCAAGATTGGGGGCATCAATCAGGAAAAGGGAATTGACGTATGGTTTGCGTTGGAGACTTACGAGCTCACACTGTACCGGGATTTTGATTTTGTCGTGTTGGTGACGGGGGATTCCGACCACGAGATGTTGGCACGGAAGATCAAGTCCCTGAAAAAGCAGGTGGTCCTGCTTACCTGGAATGTGGCCCAAACGGGGTCCACATCGTGGCTGCTGAAGGAGGAGTGCACCTTCCATATTGATTTGGAACTTCTGGCAAGGACGAACCCCAAGATGGTGGACATCCTTGCCAGCGATAAGAAGATGAAGTTCGATGAAATGGCCGAAAACAATGACCTGGCCTTTATGGACCAGGTACCAGACATCCTGAAGCAGAAGAAGCTTGAGGAAGAGGTGGCCGAAGAGGAAAAGACCTGGGTTAAAAAAACAGTTTAAAGAACCATACGATATCTTGCCAGTAAGATTTGAACAGGAATGCGATTCCGTTCAAGGTGCCAAAGCGTATACTAAGCAAGATTAGGGAAAGGTTGAATATCAGCATTGTACCGATAAACAGATAGGCCTTGGGAATGCCGATGTTTTTGATGTCTGTCTGGTAGGGTCTTGTTTGCTCATAGAAACACTGCCCATAGAATCCAACGGTGATCCCGATGAGGAAGTCAAAGATGAAAAGCGATTTGGCGGCCCCGACAATTCGGAACAACAGCAAGAACATCGTGTATACCGGAAGGCAATAAGGTGCAAGGGTGATAAAAGTGCGCCCGAAACCAAACGTCCCACTATGCCATACTAAGCCGGATTTCTCCTTTGCCTCAAAGGAGTGGATCTCCTGGAAGCAAAGGAGGCTGGCAATAGTGTGGGCGAACTCATGCGTGAAAACCCCGAAGAAGTCTTCGTTCTTCTTGTACACCGGAATCAGTCGGATCAGGAAATAAGCGGCGACCCCTATAGCAAAAGCCAGATACTGCTTGGGGTGCGCTATCATCCCTGCGAAAGCCTTAACGAATTCCGCGATCAGAAGAGGCAGGAGGATTCCTGTGCCCACGTACCAAATAATGTTCCGGGTCTTTGGGGTCATATCATGCTATTGGTTCCGTTCGTTGTATGCCGCTAGATTGGTGAGAATCTGGTAGGGGATATAGATGTACTCCACGCCATCCCTCTTTTCTTTCTTGGCCCGGAACGAATGGCTGTCGGGGAAGGATACAGGCAGGTTCTTGTACTTTTCCTTCCACCATTTGTCACCGTCTATGCGGAAGAATTGGGCGGGTACCTGGGTGGTGATGGTGACGGAGTCCTTCCTGGCGGCAGACAGGGATACCTTGGGGTCCCCTTTTCGGGCCAGGGCCATAAACTTCTCCAGATTCACATATCCGCATTGGCGATCGGCCATAATCAAGGTGTCGGATGGCACACCCAACTCGTGAAGATTCTCCCCGTATTCTTTCATGGTTATTGTTGGCTTGACCAACTGGTAAAACCCCCAGGCTATCAAGGCAAACAATACGGCAAACACCGTTATTGAAACAATCCACTTTTTATTCATTACTTATCCTCCTTCATATAAGTGTTGAAGAGTTCGGAATTGACAACGGCACGGATATATTTATCATAGAAATGATTGTTAAAGATACTCAACTCTACACCATAATAGGATAAGTACAGAACATAATACTTAACGGCTTTCATTTCTTCAGCAGATGCAATCTTTGTCAGGTCCTTGTTGGAAATAATCACCATAAGATGCTTCATTCGACTGGAACTGCTGGTCTCTGCGCTCTCAATATTGAGAGTGCCCGTCTTTGCATAGAGATAATAGCCTTTCCCCTTTAACTCATTGGCAAGTCCACTCAATGCTCTGGCTGTACCGGATACAGGAACCTTTTCCAATTGGGCAAGCACCTGCTCTTTGTAAAATTCTAAGTACTCTTTCTCTGTCCAGCCGGGTGTGTCAAAGAAAGAATAGTGTGGCGCCGACTGACAGTTATCGTCCAGAGTGGTGAGGTTCTCCTCCCGGTTCAATGTGACAAGTCGCATGCCCATAACCGCCATTTGTAGCGGCGTCACCTCCAATGGATAGGCGCCGGTGAGCATTTGGTTAAATCCGGTATGGATTTTGGGCGACAACCTGCGGTCAAAGGTGTTTAGTGACCCGGTGGCAGTGTAACTCCAAATCCGGTGCGACTTGGCGTTGTTAAACAGGTAACTGTAAAGATCGCTATCTCCAAAGTAGTTGGTATACCGTTCCTTTTCGCGCACAAAATCTCCCCGGAGGTGGAAATTGTTCAGAAGCCCCGCATTCATAATACCCGTTTCTACATTAAGCTCCTTGTTGGCGAACCACACATCGGGATTAAACGTTACGGTTTTCTGGTTGTAAGTCATTAGAGGGAATTCTATCGGACGGTCCTCTGCTGGCTTGAATATCCTCTCTACAGAACCCTTCTGTTGCATTCCCATTAAAATAATGGCCGAATGGTACAAGTTGTTAGAATGAGTTAGATAATTATCGTGTCTCAAACTTCCTGCACCTCCTGCAATAGCCAGACTACCCTCACCTTGCTCGCTTAAAACCACGCCGCCATAAGAATTGTAATAATTGACATCTCCCACATACTTCTCCCTTACGTATGTATCACCCATGTACTTGCTGAGAACATCCAGACTCTTCCAGTTAATTTTTTCCTGGCTGGTAATCGATGTGTAGGCAATCGGTTTGAAGGTGGAACCCGGGCCAGATGGAATGATTTGCAGGGCCTTGTTGCCAAATACCTCCTTTTCTGAACGGTTGTCGCCGTCCTTGTACAGGTCACTGACCAGTTTGTTATAGGAACGGATGTTATTGGGGTCGATATCGCGGGATCTTGCGTAGTCGAACAGCAGGCGGATACGACCGTTTCCGTCTAAGGCTATAGCTGAAAAGCCAACAGAATTACCGCGATAAATAGATGCCATCTGCTCGCGGGCCATCTGATAGTAACTCTTATGCAAGTCGAAGTCAATGGAGACCCGGATGGTGCTGTCACGGTATTGGTCATTATCGGCCAGTACGCTGCTTACGGTATTGGCAAACTGATAGCTCCACATGGACTCCTTGCCCAGCGGATAGAACAGCTGCTGCTTCCCATTGATCCATATATTCCGGGCCAGGTAGTTTTCACTGTCCTCTCCGAATCGCCAGATCAGGACCGGAACTTCTTCCCGTTTTTTGTCCAAGGTGTTAACAATCAGTAGATCCCCTTTATTCAGACGGGTGGCCAACTGGTGTTCGGAAGCCGATCCGCGGATGGATTCATCCATGGATTCAATGTGGAAGAACTGCTTGCTCCCAATAGCCTGATTGGCACTGATGAGCAGCATCGGTTCCTCTTCTTGATCTGTCCAGAAAGGGTCGAACTGAAAGACACGGACATTGGCAACCTGCTGTTGAACGCTCTTGGGCAGGATGTTGGACTTGTAGTCGCGGTCATTCAGTAACCGTTCGGTGCCAGAACGGTCAGTGCGGCTAAGCTTGAAATAATGCTTTGTCTTGGCTGCCAGGAGTTCTCCGCTCCACTGATACAGCTCTTCCATGGGTGAAGGAATGCTATAGTGGGTCTTGTTGACAGCCAGATGCCAATAACCGTTTCTCTTGCGGAGATGTAGCAACTCCTCCGGATTGTTCTTTATCACCTGCCGATAGGTGAAATACTCCAGCAGACTCTTGTAGAAGTGATTCTCCTTGCTCTCATCGGCCATGGCCTCTTCGTAAGGACGGGCGTAACCACTTTCGAGGAAAGCTTTCCATAGGTCATCCATCTGTTGCTTCCGGGCCTTGGGGTTTTCTTCCTGGTAAGCAACGAGTCTTCTGTCAAGAAGAGAAGCCCTTTCGGATACATCCTGGACTAGTTGAGACACGTTGAACTGCTTTTCATTCTGTCCTTTCCCTAAGGGCGGCAGCAACAGATAGCAAGCGATGAAGAGACCTATCAATTCTCCGGTTATCCATAGTTTGATGGCCGGGTTATTATCGCTATCATCCATGCCTCCCTCCACAGAGTGGACCGCCAGCAACATGAGCGCAATAGGGAAGAGGAGGGCGACGAAACTCTGGATACTGATGAGAGGGAAGTCCTGGCCGATAAAGACGATTCGGTTGGTGGCCGATAGGAATACCATGAGGGATAGCGCGAACATCAGCACCAGGGCCGATACCCCGAGCCGGTTCTTGGCGTGTTCAAGTGCCGATTCCTGACAACAGATAAGGATACACTCCAGGAAAAGGATTACGAAAAGGAACACCAACCATTTATTATGTTCGGCCATGACATAACGTGTGATAACGAGGTCGGTGGTTTGTGTGGTATATGTACTACCCTGATTGGAGTGCGGCTGCAGCGTGAAATACTTGGAGTTGTTCTCGCCAGCCTGCAGGTACTGGTTGATGAACCACTGGTTGTGGGCCGACCGCATGATGTAGGTGAGGTCGGATGACTGGAAGTCGTATTGTTCAATGAGCCGGTCGATCTTTTCATCGGCGGGCAGCATCTGGATCTGTGCCCGGTATTTGATATGGGCTTTGGTGGAGGTGGGGGCAATATTGAAAGCCTGGATAATCAAGTGCCCTTCATACTTGAGTATAAAGAGGAGGACCAGGCAGGAGGTCAAGCTTAGCGCATACGGAAGCCATTTCTTTCGCCAATCCTCTTTCCTGTTGACCAGAGGGCCGATTACACCATGGAGCAGAAGCAGGAAAACAAAGAAGATAATGATGAAACCGGCATCCTGGATAAAGAGGAAGATGGCGGTAATGACAGGCATCAATATCCGGATAACCTTCTTGTTTTGGCCTTCCCCCCGGACCACCAGCCAGTCGGCTAGAAGATAGGTGAGGACGGGCACCGGGATATTGAGGATGCGCTCTAGGAATGCGATATGAAATCCTTTGTTAACGACCACACATAGGAGGGAGATGAGGAAGAAAACGCCAAAGACAAGCCAGTTGAAGCGCTCTCCCTGAGGCAGTCTCCAGTCTTTATGTCCCGTGAGGGCTGCTATTGTACAGATGACGGGGAAGGTGCAGGATATGACGAGGGTCTTGATCCAGATTCCGTAGCCGTCGGTCATCTTGTAAAAGACTGCCGCGGATACACCTTCAATGGGGACGAAGGTGGATGCGCGCCATGCAAGGACCAGCCTGACCGTGCACATGCATAGGATAAGCACGTAAAGGGAAAGCTCCGTAAAGGTCAGGTTTTTAAGGTCGTCCCGGTTCAAGGATTGGACCAGGATTCTAATTCCCACCAGGAAGATGAAAACCAGGATGAAGACAAACAGATGGATGAACTGCAGGGAATTGGCCGCCCTCAAGTCCATGACATCAAATATCCACAAAGTGGTATGTATGTCCTTTGCCCCCCGTCCCATCAGCGTGAACTCCGTATCGGCCCCCACTATTTTTTTATCGGTGGGGTTGTCGGACTGGATGTCAAAGATTTGGAACGTCATTGCTTCACGGGACGTTCCGCCGGCATAACGGAGTTCTGCGTTGATGTGGTTGTAATTGGATTCCGAGTCAAACAGGCCGTAGTAGTAACCACCGTCCTTGGAATCCTCTATGATGGACTCGATGGAGGAGGAGAGGAAAAGGCGTCCACCTTCGGAACGCAGCTTTTGCATCTTGGGTAGCACGTAACGGAGTTCCAGCGTGCCTTTCTCCTTACCGTGGCGGAGATAGAAGATATCCGACTTGTTTCGGCCCTCACCTGAATATATAAGGGTCTCTCCTGTGTAAGGGACCTCGAATGTGTCGTGCTTGGGTTCCGTTCCGTTAATCAAAATATGGGAGGCTGCATACAGATTCCTGCCTGGAACCAGCAGCAGGGGACTCTCATTGCCCTTTTCCCGTTCGCCGCCCCACTCGTTAATGATGGCAATCTCTTCGCGAACCAGCATGGTCCCTTCCAGGAGCGCCTGCAATTCTTCGTCAAAGTTGAAAAGGACGCTGTTTGCAATGATATCCGAGAGCGGATAGGCGCGGTTGATGATGCGGGTAAACGCGCTTGTATCGGCCTTGTTGCCGGTTGAAGAGGAGATATACAGGGCTTTTTTCCCGTTCTGTACCATCTGTAGGTGGTACAGCGTATCCTGGCGGCTCCCATTTTTCCGCGTGATGGTGAGGGCTTCCTGGCTCAAATCGGCCTGGACCGTCTTGTTGGCCAGCGCAAAAAGATTTCCCTTGTGTCTTCCTTCCTGCTCCAACTTCTTTTCTACGAAGAAGGGCTCGCACAGATCCTTGATATAGATGCTGGCGGAATCTATCCGGACTACACCTTCCTTGTCGTCCCAAAGGGCCTGGTTGGGGGCATCTTCCCTTACCAGATAGAAAGGTGTCCCTGTCTGGAATCCTTTGTGCTCAAGGATATGATAGTCGGTATTTTTGAAAATATCCGGATCCTGAGGATACATGTACCTCTTGACGGTGGTAATAGAGAGGACACCAATGCTACACAGGATGACATAGTAGACCCATCCAAATCTCGGTTTCCAAGACAGGTAGTTGGTACGTCCCTTGACTAATAGTACGATGAAGAGGAAGAGTATCAGCAGGACTCCCCAGAGTAAGACGGAAGTAAGGGTGAACATGGGCCTAAGGCTTTATGTAATAGTTGTCTACCAAAATCTTGAGGTGCTGGATTCCCAATTCTTCCGCACAGGAAAAAACAAAGTCTGAACGTTTTGTGGACTGGGTGTAATCCTGGTAACGGTAGATTTGGGAACCGGATTTGTCAGGATCCAAATCGTTCAGCAGGAATGCGTAGTTATAGCAATAGTCCGTTCCGCGCCCGCCAACGGTGTGATCCAGAAAATCGGCCGTATGGAAGGCAATGTTCAGGGACTGGGTGAGCAGGGAAGTTTTGTCCGGAGTTTCTTCGGCCATGGACTTCAGGAAGTCCTGTACGAAGAATCGCCACATCTTGTCCATGAAAGGTCTGGATTCCCGTCCGTCCCAAAGCTTCGTGAAAGCGTCTATATACTCTTCGGCCTTCTCTTGAATATACTTGTTGTCCTGCAGGATGGCTGCTCCGGCATCTTCCTTGACCAGGGCATTGTATCCGGCCAATGCTTTTTGAATTCCCTGAGAAAGATGTTCGCGGAAGTGAGGGACATCCTCATCTGCATCGGCGGCGTATTTCAAAAAGTAGCGGGTCATGTAGGACAGGATGAAATCGTTCTTGATTTTCTCCAGAAGGGAAGTATCCCTGAGTATGGCAGCATTCTCCGCCCGTTCCAACTCCAGAAGGGGCACGCCGCAGCGGGTGATGGACCAGAGGATAAGAGCCAGGCGGTCCCAATAATCCAGTTTCCCGTCTTCATTCAGCGGTTGAATAGCTTCATTATAGGATTGTGCAACTTCCTGATAGGACGACAGAAGCTTCTGCAACTGCTCGCTTTCCTCCGCGTTTTTTGTGTAAGATTCATAAATCTTGGCGTACCGGGTTCCCATCCGTTCGTCTATGCGGGACAAGAGCGCAGCAATCTGGAGGTCTTCTTTTTCATCGCTATTGGCGGCTTCAGCGCATAGCTTCACCACGCTGTCCAGTGCCGGGATTCCAGGATACACGTTGCGAATCTCTTCCAGGGCGGCTATCAGTCCTTCGGAAGTGTTCACCTCAAAAAGCCCGTCCATTAGGGAATGGAGTTTCTTGTTGTCCTTTTGAAGCTCTTTGTAAACCCGCAAATTCTGCGAGAGAAAGCTATTGTCGAATGAGGCCAGAACATCCGTTACGGAAGACTCTTTTCCCAGTCCGGCAAAAGGAGTCTTGGCCAGTTTCATCATCTTGCGGGTTCTCTGCCACTTGATCAGGAAGAAAATAGCCAATACGGTCAGGATCAGGGTAGTGGAAACGAAAACTATGTATTCCATCATAATGTGTCAGTATTATTGATTCATATCGTCATTGGACAAGGGTGTATTTTTGCCTTTGTCATCCGTTTTAGTGAGATTTGGTGCCTTCCCTTTCAAAACTGGCATTTTATCATCACTTGGAATGGTATTGGGATGATTAGGGAAGAGGGACTGCTTGATTACTGTTATCAAATCCGTCTCACCGAACAAATTGGGAGAATACGTAATGCTTCCTTCGTCTATGGAATCCCTTTCAATCGGGTCGTCTTTGAAATAAGTTTTTTCCGCGATTAATACGGATTTTTCATTTTGTTGGCACAAGAAGCCATTACCTATATAGAAGAGCGATGTCATTTCTCTATTGTCCATTCCCATCCGATACGACCTCCCACCAATCTGAATCTGTAGATTCTGAAGTGCCACTCCTTCGGTACCCATATAGAAAAACTTCATGTCAGGTGAACTTACGCTGGGTTTACTGAATCTATTCAGTATTATATTCATAATGCGCTCTAACAATGAAGAACCCCCTTCGTCCCGGACTCTTCCAATACTGGGATTGCCGATAAGACCTGAATTCTCGTTCACGGAGCAGGTCGTTTCAATGGCAAGGGCACCTGGTATACAGAGAGATTTTGCCCTGTTATCGGGGAAAAAGAGGATATCGGCTTTTGACGGAATCCACCCCTTTTCTAAAAGTGAATTCACAACAGCATCCTTGAAAGGTTTGAACAGGAAGCTTCTACCAGCAAGAACGACTTGTTTGAACTGAATTCCCTTTTCAGAGATAAATGAGGGCATGGAAAGCATTAAGCCATTGACCAGCATATTAATTTTCGCATCAACGAAATGCTGACTGTTCGGGATGATCTTATTGTTGTTCAATAGTTTATTCAGATACTTATTGACATTTCCCAAAGACAATTGTGAGTTGACATACAAGTCGGTCTTATTCGGTAAAATGGATCCGATATCGCTAGAAAGATCTGAGTAACGGACCTTAAACAGTTCCAAAAGGTCTATGAAATTGAGCAATTCGGATTTCTGGGCTCTACGGATACAGTCGTTCAGATTAGATATTCCATGCTTCACAAAGAAATTGTGCAGCGCCTCGAAGAAAGCATAAGTAAGGACGTTACCACTGGCTGGGATGCCGTCCCGGAAACAACTGTTGAACTTGGTTAGGTTCTCCTGTTGCTGCAGGATAGAAAAGTCAGTGGTCCCTTTACCGGCATCAATAATTAGGAAGTAGCCTTGACTGGCGTCTTTGCTTTGTTCTCCGGAATACGTACGGATACCCACGAAGGATGCGTCAGACTCAGATACCACTTGGATTTCAATGCCTTTACAATTGGGATAATCTTTTTGCTTTATGGTATAATAGTCTTTGTAAAGCCCCCTGACAATGCGGTCAATTTGGGATTGATGGTACACATTGGGTACCATTAGCACCAAGCGAAGGCAGACCTGCTCATCAGGCTTGTAAACATCTTTAAGGATGCAGTGGAGAAAATTACTCAGAATGAGTCGGAGGACAGAGGCCCTAAGACCAGGATCCCCCAAGGTATGACGGTGGTTGTCGTCAATCTCCGTTTCGGCCGTAAAATGAAACTCTCCGCTGAATTGGAATGCCCCCTGGCCAATTTCTATCAGTTTTAGGTTTGGGAGTAGTTCTAATGTATTGCCAATGACTTGATTACGAGGCATCAAAGGCCAGACGAAAGCCTTCTCGTCAAAATCAGGTTTATCGGCGAAATGGGTATCCTTGGGTTCGTGGTTAATGAAAAAGATGGACTTATATAGCTGGCTGTCTTTATCTGTCTGCCAGTACGGACCTTTTAATTCTTTCCCCTCAGATTGGAAGGTCAATAGCTTATCAATAATATTTACGTAGTTATTCAATTCCTCTCCTCCTATCTGGGAAGCCTCCGAACCAAAATCGAGGGCATAGGATCTGGGACCATATCCTCTGTACAGATGGATCTTAATGGCATCTTGATAGACTGTTCCGTTTTGTTCAAAACATAGGATCAAGGTGATATCCCGATGCGTTGCATCACTATGAGAAGTTTTATACTTAACAGTCGCTTTACCACTGCTCAATTTAACGTTATCTACAACCAATGACCCAGCATTGTTCTTTGTCTTTTGGATTCCTTTGCAAAGATGTATATAATAGATGTCATCTTTTTCATCTGTCTCTACCCGGAAAGAATAATCGGCCAACTTTACATTGCTTTTCCGGCCCGCGTCTGAAATCAACTGGGGCGAAGTGAAATTGACGGATAGCAGTAGGGGAGAGTCATGATTATTGACCAGAAAGCTGTATACGGGGATAGGGGGGAAATCCTTATTGTCTCTGAGATGGAAATAATGGATTCTCCTGTCGTTGATCTTGATGGGAAAATAGAACGTCATATCATTGATACTTTATGGTTTCACCTCTAAAAATGAATCCGTCCTTTTCAAGTTTGAGTATATTGAATAGGGCATTGTTGTTGGGGAATGAAGTGTCGGAAAGCTTCTTGGACAGGGCTTTCTTTTTGTCTCCGGTGAAAGGAAGTGGAATGGCCGATAGATAAAGATTGCCGTCCATCTTCCTGGGCACGAGTTGGATCCCTTTTTCGGTACTGTCCCCGTCTTCGAAAGGGGAATACATCAGTTGGGATTTTGCTTCCTGAGTATTTTCGACGAAGGTAATAAAGCCTGGCGCCGATGCGTTGTGGACGCAGAATTGGAAGTCCTCCGGGGAGAAAGGAGAACAGGTGACGAAACATATTCTCGCCTTCGGGTACTGCTTCTTGAGCACGGCCTTAAACAACGGGAAGAGTTCGGATGGAGGGGTGCTATCTTCCTGGGCAAAGCGGATATAATTCTTTACATTCCGTAAGGACGGTGCTTGGAAAGAATTGTTTTCCAGCTGGATAATACGCCAGTGCTTTTGGAAGATGTCATCACCGCAACAAACAATGATGTCGGCTTGGGGGTACACCTTTTGGCTGTAGTAACGGGTAAGGGCGGCATCCACAATAGGGTCTTCCGTTTCCTCAAGAGTTGCATGGTAGTCCAGGATGAATCCTTTCTGCGGGTATACTTTATGGGCGCAGACATAAACCTTTTGGGCCTTGGTAATGGAAGGGATATGGTAAAAATACAGTTTTCCGAAACGGTTTAGTACCCATATGGCCATACGGGAAGAAAAAGAATCCCTGCCATAAAACCGATAGAAGAGGGTCTTCTGATATATTTGCTGGAGGAGAGGTGGATACTGGTATTCATGCGTTGTGGATAAAGACTCAATGTCCTTTTCTGTATTTATTGCAACGCGGACGTCGTTAACGTCCCGGCCGGTAATGGCTTCAGTAAAAAGGAGGGGAGTATGGGAAAGGATGAGCACGTCATCGGCCTCCACTTTCTTGTTTGTCGAGAATTCTGATGTGCTGATATAATGGCCTTTTCTGGAAATACAGACGGACGGGAATATCCCCGGTTCACCTTCATAGCTCTGGAGCGGGATCTGATTGCCCTTCCAGGAGCTGGCAAACCCCCTTCTTACGGTTGTAATGCTCCCTAGTCCAGAATAGATGACGAAGAGTTTGCGGCGGGGACGGATAATCAACAGCCATACTAGTATTCCAATGGTCAATAGTCCCAATAGGATGGAAAGGATAATGATCAGCGTCTTCTGCTTTTGAGACAGCGTCATTTCCTTTTGAATAAAGGGAACGGTTTTGAAATGCCACCCCAATACTGGGTCCAAATAACGGACCTGGGCATGCCCCCACAAGGTGACCATGTTCTTCTTGAATTTGTTGTCGTAAGTGCCTGTAATGGTATTCAGGCCGATGAAAGGAGTGGTATCCTGGATTGAGAGCAATTGCCGGTTTACCCTAATGCTGTCAAGGGTGTAGAAGCATACTTCGTCTCCGTCTATCCGGTTTCCAAGTGGCTTCAGGGAGATGATCTCGCCATCGGCGGCCGTGACGGAAAAAAGCTCGCGCTCCTGTTCGGGGACCATCGAGAGCAAAGTGCGATATTCATAGACCCACAGGTGAGGGATTTCTTTTTCTTCGCTGTAAAGACATTCCAGACTTCCGAGCCCTTTGCCATTCAAACTGTTATACAGATACTTGGCAGTACTGTCATTGACTTGTTGCAGTTTGTTGGGGGCCGCCTGCTTCAATGTCCGATAATCCGTGGCCCATTGGTCGCTTTGATCGGCATCGTCGGTGATGGTCAGTACCATCAATTGGTTGTAATTGTCTTGCTCTCCCAGAGCCTTGAGCTCATTCACGGCTTTGACAATGGAGAAAAGGCGGATCTGGGAAACAAAGGACAATCTGTGGGTATAGTTCTTCTCTTCCAAAAGTCGACGGATGTGGGCGGCGCAACTTTTCTTATCCGGGAAAGAGTGCAGTTCCCCGTCGGTCGAGTGGATGAAACTCTTGTCAAACGATTCGGCCCTCCTCAATTCGTTCCCCATTCCGTTTTCCACTACGAAGCTGACTCCGGACGTATAGAATAAAAAGCGGTCTTTTGAAAAATCAGCTTTGTTCAGGGCATCTCCTTTCAGTAGGCGCTTCTCTACGCTCTCACCCAGCAGGGAAGGCGTAGTTTTGGTGAGCATGGAACCGGATTTGTCCACGGTGACCACCCAAATGTGCCCTAGTTCCTTAATCTCCTTGTCCGGTGCCGCATAGGCAGGCATTAGGAGAAAGAGGAACGCAATCAGAGTATGGGCTCTTTTGTTAAGCATATAGAACTAAATTTGTTTTTCTACGCCCAGTTCTCTATGAACCATATGAACCGAAATGTTGAAGCGGTTGCTAATGTGGGCGGCCAAGCGCTCGGCGCAATAGACAGAGCGCAGTTTGCCATCCGTACAGCCGAAACTGATCATCATGTGCGTGAACTTACGGTCCATGTAGTTCTTTACATGGGAATCAACAATGTCAAATATATCCCCTAGGTAGTTGGGGAGGTCTCCTACTTTGGAGAAATAATCGGCCACTTCGTGATCTAAGCCGGAGAAGCGCTGATAGTGTTCGTACTTCCCAGGATTGTCTATGGCCCGGCAGTCGAAAACATAGCCGCCGCCGTTTCCGTGATTATCGGCCGGAATCCCTTTATCGAAGGCGAAACTGTAAATGTCCACCTCCAGCGGCTTTTCCATGCTTACGGTGTCGAACTGCTTCATGTGGGTGAGTTCGTCCAGTAAACCGGAGAGGTAGGGATACTCGTTGAAAGGGGACTGCAGCAACTTGCGCAGGTTGGCCATAGCGAAAGGAATGCTTTGCAGGAAATGGGGCTTTTTCTCAAAGTAGCCCCGGAATCCGTATGCGCCCAGCACTTGCAGGGTGCGGAACAGCACGTAGTGGCGCAGGGCCTCCCTGAATGCATCAGACGAAATGGATAGGTAGGTCTGCAACGCATCCAGATAGTTGTCAATCAGCTCCTGCTTGAAATCCTCCGGATAGGCCGCCTTGGCCTGCCATATGAATGACGCTACATCGTAATAGATCGGCCCTTTTCGGCCACCTTGGAAATCTACGAACCACAGTTTTCCATCCTTAATCATCACATTTCGGCCCTGGAAGTCCCGATACATGAAGGTATCGGACATACTTTGCATTAAGATAGCCGACATGGATTTGAAGTCCCGCTCCAACGCTACCTCGTTGAATTCCACTCCAGTGGCTTTGAGGAAGCAGTATTTGAAGTAGTTTTGGTCGAACTGGATGGTCTGGGCATCGAAGGCGGGTTGCGGGAAGCATTGGGAAAAATCAAAGTCCTGTGCCCCCAGGAACTGAATCTTGGGAAGTTCCCGGATGGTTCGAATGATGAGTTGTTTCTCTTCAGGAGAATAGTTTCCACCGTTATCCCGGCCATGGGAAACTCTGCCAAAGAGCGTGTCATCTCCCAGGTCTTCCTGAAGATAGACGGAGAAATCTTGGCTGTGGGCAAAGACCGCAGGCACATTGATTCCTTTGGATGCAAAATGTTTATTGATGTTCCAAAATGCCTGGTTTTCTTCTATCGACTTACCAACGGCGGCAATGAGTGTGGTCTTTTCTCCCTCCACTCGAAAATACCGCCGGTTACTCCCGGACGCCGGGAGTTCGGAGATATTCAGGACAGACTCACCTGTATAATCAGTGAATAGGCGGTAAACAGAATCCATGTGGTTATTATTATTTCTTCAAATATACAAATAATACGTTACAAATGCTTAACTTTGCCTATATTACATGATTTAAATATGACCGACCAGGAAATTCTCCAGGGCTTGATTGCCCGTGATAACAAGATAACATCGTATTTTTTCTTTACACGGTGCCAGCCGTTGTTTTACGGGATCATCAACGATGTATTCGACCATAAGGCCGACTACGACGAGTTGGTAAACGAGTTGTATGCCCATCTGATGGCGGATGATGCCAGGCGGCTCCGTATGTTCGAAGGCCGTTCCAATATCTATTACTGGTTGAAATCGGTGGCAAGAAATTTCTTTCTTGACAAAAAAATTCACGAGTCAGTGATAGAAAATGGGCACGATGACAGTCTTTTAAATGAGGCCGGAAAAATAATTGATGAAAACCCCGACCAGCCGGATAAGAAACAAGAAGAGGAAGACATGCGGGTTGCCGCCATATTGGATCAGATCGAGAATGAGCGATACAGGCTCATTATCGAGAAACACGTTCTCGAAGGAATGAGCTTCGACGAACTTGAGCGGCTCACCGGCATCAGCAAAGCCAATCTATACAATATCAAGAAGCGCGCACTCAACAAACTGGAGCAAATCATTAAGATCGCCCATACTAAAAGCGACTCGCTCTGTGCTGTTCGTTGTGAAGAGTATATCCTGCACTGTTTCGGTATCCATAGATCCCTGGAAGAATTACGGGACATGGCCTTTGATAAGGGCTGGCTTATGGAAGACGGTGCCAAGGTTCAGGATCTTGGTAATACCGCTGGAGAGTTCGGTTTGAATGTGGACATTCTGGAAGATGCAACCCTGCAGGATATTATGAAAGCCCTTGACGAGGGTAAGCGGGTCATTGCTGCCGTCGACGGCGGTGAGCTTATTGGAGACCCTCTTGAAGAGAAGATGGAAGATGTCCTGGTCGGTGGCATTGTGGACCACTGCGTAGTGGTTTTGGGCGTTGATGTGGATATGGACGATGTCGCCCTTTTTGACCCTGCTTTCGGGCCGATCCCTCTCTCTGTCTCAATCGCCAACTTCCTGGATGCCTGGGCCGATTCCAACTACCACTGCGTTTTTATTGGGAAATAATTTTTGCATCCGGTGATAGATTGTCCGCTTAAGTGCGTCTTTACTGCGGACCAAAACCAAAAACACTATGCAAAAAACCATGAACAAACCCACTACCAAGAACCACGTCCTTTCCCTTACCAAAGAAATCGGTAACCTCTGGATTATCGAGGACATCATCCCTTTCGGAAAGAAATTCGATCGGTTCTTTGACGAGAAACTGGGACACGATATCAGCAAACTGACGTTCATCGGCGCCGCCAACTATGTCCTGAACATCCTTGCCGGAGAAGCGAAACGGATGGATATCGAGCTCTGTATGGCTTCCGAGCGTATGGACCTTCCCGACTGCGTGGAGTTTGCCCTGTCAGATACCGGCAGTCTATCGGCCAAATACCTAGTAAACAACTGTCCCGGGGAACCTCAGATGTTGGCCTGGATCAGTTCTTCTGCCAAGCAAATCTTCAAGGATTATCCCGCTTTTGCCTACATCAAAAAGAAGTAGGGCATGGCTATCAACCCCTGGCTGGCAGAAAAGGTCTCCGAACTACGGGAAAGAGTTTCGGAGGAGGATCTGCGCACCAACTATGAGTTAAACTGTATGCAGGGCCCTCTGAAGGACCTTTCCTGGGAAAACCATGTGCTTTATCGTGCGCTGAATAGTGCGATGAATCGTACCCCGTTCCTGAGGACCCGTCTGGCCCGTTTCGACCTCCCGGAAAAGACGAAAAAAGGTTTGTACTTTCTGGGAGTAGACTGTATGGCCGATCTTCTGCAGGTAACGGAGGAGGAGCTCCTCGCGCTCGAAAGGGAAAAGGGCTATGATGCCCGGGCGGTGACGGATTATCTGGAAGGGCGGGAATGTCGCCTTTATCATAGCCCTGAAAGGACTTGTAAGATGTCCCGGACGAGGGGCCTTTGGAGGATTCCCCTTCCCGGGACGTCATTTGAGTTCAACCTGAATCGGCCCACCTTGTACCCTGAATGGTTCGATGAGTACTATCGGAAGTTCGGTCACTTCGACCACGAGGAGGACGCTGTCTTCGTTTTTGAATCGGCACCGGCCATCGTTCTCCGGGGAGAAAACATCCCGGACGACTACAAGGAGTTTTTCTCGGCGACGGAGAACCTCTTCGACACTTATGAAAAGTGCTGCGCCGAATGCGGGATCCAGCCTGGAATCACTCGTCCTGTTACGCCTGACGCGGATGTCCGCAGGATTTATCGGGAGGGAGTCAAGGCTATTGTGGATATCTTTGAGAGGACGGACCTTCTCAAGGATTTCTTGCCGGGGGAATTCCTTTCCGCTACGGATGAGAAAAAACTGAACATCGTCGAATCGCTGATGGATCAGGACACTTTCCAGCTCCTTTTGATTGTCCACGTTGAGCAGAAGATAGATATTGAGAATATCGTTATCTTCCTCAAGGAATGCATAGAGGGAAAGCATAGCCGTTATTATGCCGAAAGGGCGAAGCCGATCGATCCAATCCTTAAGAGGTTGATTTGCACTTTGAGAAAAAAGGTTTCTGACGAGATGTTGCGTGAACGATATAGGGAAGCACTGGAGCAGACCCCCGGGTTGTCTTGGGAGGAGTTCATTATCCAGGCCGCCATGGCTGAACCTTAGGGTACGTTTTGTGGAGTTGCTGAGCTCCAGAAGATGGGTAAGCAGGGCTGGGAGTTGGTATCCGTATGCCCGACCAGTAGTTCGGAATATGGAATTGATCTGGTGACAGTCTTTCTAAAGAAGGAGATAGAATGAAACGGGTTTACATTGATATGGATAATGTCCTGGTGGACTTTGCATCGGGTATTTCCAGATTGGATGAGGCTACGCGTGCGGAGTACGCGGGCAGGCTGGACGAGGTTCCTGGCATCTTTGCCATGATGGATCCCATGCCTGGAGCCATTGATGCGGTGCACCGACTGGTTGCCAAGTATGATGTCTATATCCTTTCCACGGCTCCCTGGAACAACCCCTCAGCCTGGGCAGACAAAGTCTCCTGGGTCTCCAGGTACCTGGATGGTGTGCTGCACAAGCGCTTGATTCTGTCTCATCAGAAGGACCTGCTCAAAGGAGATTACCTTATTGATGATCGTCACAAACACGGCGCCAATACCTTCGAGGGGGAGTGGATTCAGTTTGGGACAGACCCTTTCAGGGACTGGGAGGCAGTGCTGAAGTATCTGAATGCTTGAATTTGTCTAATATATTATACTTTTTCTTGCAAATAAAGATAGAAAGCCATATCTTTGCATCGAAAAGTATAATTTATTAGACTTATGAACCTTGCAACGAGTATATC
>JAEEGL013856426.1_pt1 | contig 55893 bp, 66 predicted proteins | sample 9134231 | NCBI WGS metagenome assembly JAEEGL01 (sample SAMN16246548, study PRJNA631951) | gut metagenome | biome: gut microbiome; feature: rumen; material: fiber-attached | host: Bos | place: Iran: Karaj | collected 2018-10
AACCACGATATGTTAAAGAATTAAAATTAAAACTAAATATTCCACAATATCCTTATAAAGGAAAAGGTAGATTAGAATTTGATTAAAGAGTTTTTTTAGTTAAAATAATAATTGACTGCCGGGGTAAACTGCTGTACAAGCTGCAATTAAGGCGAATCAAAAATAGGACGTTTAAACGTACCAAAGTAATAAAATGAAAAGACTAGAAATAGTCTTTTTTTGTTGTATTTAAAAGGGTTTGAGAAAAATTTAAGAAATATTTTTGAGAAAATATAAAAAATAGTAAGAAGTAGAAATACTTCTTTTTTATGTTAAAAATCGCACAGTAAACAAATTCTTATAAAAATGATAAGTTTTAGTAGAGGTGAGAGAAATGAATAAGAAGGTTGCTATATATACTAGAGTATCAACTGAACATGAAGCACAATTATCTGCATTAGATAATCAAGGTCAATATTATGATGATATATTAATATTGATTAAAACCATTTTTATTGACAAGCATACTTTATTTGTGTATAGTAAAAATCGTTTTAGTGGGGTGTATTATGGAAATAGATTATGGGAATAAAGAAATAAGAAGCAAGTTACTTGATATGTTTGGTATTAGAAAACCTGTTATAAAATTATTATTAATTACTATGGAAGATGAATATGGTAAAGAACAATTCGATAGATTAGATAAATATATAAATAATATTTTTAGAATAATTGGATTTAAACAAGATATTGAATTTACAAAATATGAAGAATCTTGTGTATATGGAAATTTAAAAAATAGTGATATTTATTTTAAAATGACTATAGATAGTCACTACGGGCAAAGATTAATATTAACAAATGGTAATTATGAATATACTTATTTTTTAGGACATGGCAATGGAACAGTTAATGGCGTTTCTTTTGAAAATATGTATCCTAATTTAACAGATAAGAAATATAAAGATGAAAATCAAAAAATCTGGTGGGAAAAATATAGTTGGAAACATGCTAATAAATATGAAATTGACATAAATAAAGAAGATTATAATTTAAATTGCTCATTCTATGATTCTTACAAAATAACAGAAAATGAAAAATCATTAGATGAATACTTTATTAATTATGATACAAATAGTAGTGTTTTCGAAGTATTAGAAAATGTATTAAAAATAGCATCTTTAGATACAAAAGAATTAGAACATATTCATGTACATATTCAAAGATATCATTATAATCAATTAATAGCTCAACAATATATAGCTATTAATAATGATAAAATAGTGTCATTAGGAGAAGACAGAAATGGTATAGGTTATGATGTTAGAAATGGAAAGTTAACTTTTAATAATGGCTTAGAAGATCCATATACATATGATGTAAAATTTGAAGGAGAAAATGCTATTTTAAAATTAGGAGAAGAAGAGTTTATTATTCCACTTTCTATTCTTAAACAAACTGATTTTGTGAAAAATGCTGCTATTGAATCGGCTAGTCAAAGAATCTCTAGTGCTATTGGAATGCAATTAAAACTAAATATTCCACAATATCCTTATAAAGGAAAGATAGATTAGAATTTGATTAAAGAGTCATTTTAGTTAAAATAATAATTGACTGCCGGGGTAAACTGCTGCACAAGCTGCAAGCAAAGAAAAACAAGCTGCTAAATAATAAAATAAAAACTAGAGAAATCTAGTCTTTTTTATGATATAATTTATGTAGGTGATAATATGAAATATTTATTTGTAGTAGCACATCCAGATGACGAAGTATTAGGTGCTGGTGGAATGATTTATAATCTAAGACAAAAGGGGCAAAAAGTAAAAATATGCTTTATGTGTTCTGATGCTGAAGCAAGAAAAACTAATCAAAATATTAAAAGCATAAGGGACCAAGCTATTAGCAGTCTAAAAATCCTAGGATTATCTGACGATGACATAGTATTTGGTACTTTTCCTAATATAAAAATGAATACTGTTCCACATTTAGATATAGTGAAATTTATTGAATTGGTTTTAAAAGAGTTTGAACCAAATATAGTTATTACTCATTATCCAGATGATTTAAATAGTGATCACAAAATTACAGGAGAGTGTTGTGATGAAGCGATTAGATATTTTCAAAGAAATAATTCAAGTTTAAGTATTAAAAAGTATATGTATATGGAAGTATTATCCTCTACTGATTGGATTATTGGTAAATCATTTACTCCAAATTATTTTTATGGAATAGGTCAAGATGGTTTAGAAAAGAAAATTGAAGCTTTAAAAGAATATGATTCTGCATTAAGAGATTTTCCTCATTCACGAAGTAAAGAAAACATTCAAGCATTAGCAACTATTCGTGGTTGTCAATGTGGTCAAAAACATTCTGAGGGGTTCATAGTTGCTTTTGAAAAGGAGTAGTCATATGAAAGAAGTTAGAATATTAGTAACTGGTGTTGGATCTATAGCATCTGTAAGTGTATGTCGTTGTTTTAAAAGTGTCAAAGAAAGAAATATATATGTAGTTGGAACAGATATTAAAAAATGTGTTCCAAATAAAAATATTGATAAATATTATCAAAATAAAAGGTATGATGACTCAGATTTAATAAATCATCTTCTAGATATTTGTAAAAAAGAAAAAATCGATTTAATAATGCCATTAGTTGATGGAGAATTATATCATATTGCAAAGCATAGAGAAGACTTTCTTAAAATAGGAACCATAGTATGTTTAAATGATGCAGAAACTATAAAATTAATTCAAAACAAATATGAATTATATAAATATTTGGATTATAATAATGTAGCTGTTCCTAAGACTATTATATTTAATAACATTGACGAATTTATAAATGGATGTAAAGAGTTAGGCTATCCTCAAAACGATGTTTGCTATAAGCCAATTACATCTAGTGGTAGTAGAGGATTTAGAATAATAAGTGATAATATTGATGTAGAAAACTATTTATTTAAAGATAGACCAGCTCTTAATACATTAACCTATGACTATGTCGTTAAATTAATGAAGAAAGTTAAAATATTTCCACCAATGATGCTAATGGAATTTTTATCTGGTCAGTTAATAAATGTTGAAGCGTTTGCTATTAAGGGTGAAGTGAAAAAATTAATAATGTATACTTTTCCTCGTGATGATGGGAATTTTCTTGGTGGAAATGTAATATTTAATGATGAAGTATCTAAATATTGTGAAAAAATAATTTCACTTCTAAAATTGGATGGATATTTTGGAATTCAACTTGCTTATTCAAAAGATAATATAGTAAAACTATTAGAAATAAATCCTAGAATTCATGGTTCAGCAATAGTAACATATTTTGAAGATAATAATATGCCATACTTTGAAATTAAATATCGATTAGGTGAAAAAATTGATTTTTCAAGGGAAGTAAAGCCAATTAGAATAGAATCAATAAGAGAATATGAAGCATTTTATGAATAGTATTTAGTTTATCGGTAATAATAAATAGACATTTTGAATAAGTCATTTAGTCTTGATCGTCCCGAACTTGCCTATAGTACAAGCTGCAATTAAAGCAAAAAACAATAAGTAATAAAACAAAAGACTAGAAAAAGATAGATTAATTTCAAATGGTGAAATAGTAACAGTTAATAATCATAAAATTCATATATATAAAAGTGGTAATAAAAAAACCTAAGCTAGTTTTTTTTATGATATAATTTATATAGGTGATTATATGATTAATTATGCTAATGAAGAAATTACGTTTTCTGGCTGTCCTGGCTGTTCATATGCTAAACATGAATTTAAATTACCATGTGGGATGGCATATGAAAATGAAAAGTTTACTTTGTCACAAGATTGGGAATTACCAATAGAAGGTTTTCTTATCGTGTCACCAAAGAAACATATAGAAAAGCTTTCAGAACTAACAGATGATGAAAGAAACGAAATGTTTGATATAGTTAATAAAACTATTAAGATTTTAAGAGAAAATGATGTATGTGATAGATTTGAAATAATTTTTGAAGAAAAAGAAAATAGACATTTACATGTGTGGATAATGCCACGACATGAATGGATGTGTGATTTAGTTGATGATATTATTGGTAATATTGGAACTATATTAGAATATGCAAAAAATAATTTTAGATCAAAAGATGTTTATGAGAACATTAATAGAATAACAAAAATAGTAAAAGATAATTTTTATTAATTAGATTAGTCTTGTTAGTATCAATATATTGAAGTATATACTACTATAATAGAAAAAATATTTAATAAGCATACATTAGATTTATATTCAAGTCTTGTAATAGTTTATATAATGGTGTATTAAATATATGGAGGTAGTAGTATGGAATCAATATGTGGTGCTAATTGTAAAGAATGCGAATTATTAAAAAATAGCAAATGTAAAGGATGCAAAGAAACAAATGGCTGTCCTTTTGGAAAAAAATGTTGGATAGCCAAGTATATTGAAGTTGGAGGAAAAGATAGCTTTAAATCTATTAAAAATGAATTAATAAATGAATTTAATTCTTTAAATATAGATGGTATGCCTAAGATAGAAGAATTATATCCACTACATGGAGAGTTTGTTAATATGGAGTATCCTCTTCCAAATGGAAACCACGTTAAGCTATTAAATGATAATGAAGTATATCTTGGTAATCAAATAGAGTGTTTATTTAATGATAAAGATATGAAAAAATGCTTTGGTATACTTGCTAATATGAGCTTTTTACTTGTATGTGAATATGAAGAGAATGGAACTAATCCAGAAATAATAATTTATAAAAAAAGATAAAAAATACTAAAACAGATAATATTAAAGGCTAGGTAGTACTAGCTTTTTTTGTGATATAATAATAATGGGATGTGAAAGTATGGGTATTGTTTATCATGGAAGTAAAGAACATGGAATAAAAAGAATAGAACCAAGAAAATCTACACATGGTGTATATGTATATGCTACTTCACAAAAAGTATTAGCACTTATTTTTAGTAGTAGATGTGGTGATGATCTAACTTATGATGTTGGTCATTTTGATACTGATAAAAATGGTAAATGGGAACTTGTAGAAAATATACCAGGAGCATTTGAAAAAATGTTTTCAAATAGTGCATCTATTTATTCATTTTCAGATGAAACATTTAAAGATATTCATACTGGATTTGAAGAAGTAGTTTCTGAAGTTAGTGTTGATGTAGTTAATGAAGAATACTGTGAAAATGTTTATGAAGAACTATTAAAAGCGCAAAAAGAAGGATTAATTAAAATTTATAGGTATCCTAATAAACCTTCTAGTTTTAAACCGGATGGATCTGATATTTTAGATAAATGGAGACGTTATAAGTATGAAATGGGCAAAGATTTTACTAAAAATGAATTTGATAGGTTGGTTTATTTACATCCAAATCTTCTACTTAAAATTAATGAATTAGCAAAAGAATTTAATTATGATTATCATTATGATATTAATGATTTAATAAATATATTTAAAAATAAGATTCAAAGACAATTAAATGATCAGGAACATGAACAATATATTGACTGTTCATATATAAGTATTATTAATTCTTTTCCTGAAATAAAAGAAAAAGTAGATAAGTTATATAATTATTATAAGAATGAAATAAATAATAATTCACATGAAACAAAACAATTATCTAGATAGTAAAATATTATTTAGATTGACTTCATTTATACATAATGTTACAATTTTATTAGGGTGATAATATGGGAAAAACGTGGGAATATATTCCTGAGAACAAAGACAAATTAACGAATTTAGAAGTATTGGTTAATGAAAACGGTATAAATGGTTTATTTGTTCAATATAATGGTATTAGTATAGATAGATTGCATGAATTTTTCAAATTATATGAAGATGCTAAATACTTTTCGACTAAATTTTTTCATGATTGTACAGATGAAAAATATACTTTCACTGATTCACATGGTAGAGCAATAGACCCAACTAGTTCGGATGCAGTATTCTTTTCTTTTGAAACAGATGATCAAGATGAATTAGAGGAAATGATTGATTATTTAGCACATTGTTGTGAAAATCAAGATTTAAATATTAATATGACTGCTCACATGGGAAATAGTGAATTTGACATTGTAGCTGATAAAGATGATATTGATTATATTGGTGGTGAAGGGGTTAAAGGAATTTCTCATGATCAATTAGAGAGTTTATACAATAAAATGAGCATGAGTAAATCTTCTCTTCACAAATGATATAAGTATTTAAGATTAGTAAAAACTAATCTTTTTTTATGATATAATTACTATGGTGATAATATGTTTTTTAGTAAACTTTTTAAGCATAAGGAAAAACGAGTAAATAGTGAAGAAATAGAAAATGAATATTTAATGATAAATCCTTCAGATAATATTTATGGTTTCCAAAAGAAATTTTATATGCAATCAAATAGATTATTTAATGTTTTTGGAAAAGCAAGAGAAACATTACCTAATAGAATAAAATTATTAATAATTACAGATACACATAATGGATTAAATGAAGATTTATTAGCAAGTACCATAAGTGAACATCCAGAGTATGATGTATGTTTACTATTAGGTGATCATAGTGATAATGACATAAAGAAAGTATTAAATCATGTACCATATGATAAAATATATGCTTTACTTGGTAATCATGATGTAGACTACATATCAAACTATAATCTTAAAAATTTAAACGGTAATATTATAAATATTAAGGGAGTTAAGTTGCTAGGAATACAGGGTAGTTTTAAGTATAAGCCAGTTAATTTTCCATCGTTTACTCAAGAAGAAAGTGTTAATTTTTTAAAAGATAAAGAGAGTGCGGATATTCTTGTTAGTCATGATGGACCGTTTGATGATAGTATGATTATTGATCCCGCTCATCAAGGCTTATTTGGAATTAAATATTATTTATTTAAAAATAAAGTGAAATATAATATTCATGGTCATCTTCATGATGAATTTGAAAGAGTATTAGAAAATGGCACAACCGAAAAATGTTTATATGGAGTAAGTTATATTGAATTAGATTAAATTTGAAAATATAATGAAATATATATAATTCAAATGAATATAAAAAAGATCAAAAGAATAGTTTGAATTAATAAAAAAGACTAGTTAAAACTAGTCTTTTATATTTGTTGAAGTATCTATAATTTTAAAAGAAAAACTATTCTTTATATATGTTGTTATGTGATATAATAAAAAAAGAGAAACTATAAATAGGAGGATACAATCATGCTTATATTAAAAATGTATATTACTTTATTGCCTTCAATTATAGCGGGTATAATAAATTCTGTTTTTTGTAAGACAAAAATAATGAATAAATTAAAAGTACCCATGGATTTTAATAAAAATTTTATAGATAACAAAAGAATATTAGGAGACAATAAGACTTGGAAAGGTTTTATTGGATACATATTCTTTAATATTATTATAACTATAATGTTTGGCTTTATTTGGAAACTTACTAATTTAGAACATTTAAACTTTTTTTATGGAAGCTATAATAATACAGTTTTATATAACTTGTTAATTGGCTTCTTATTAGGCTTGTTTTATGCCTTGTTTGAGTTACCTAATAGTTTCTTAAAGAGAAGATTAGATATTAAACCCGGAAAGACTATAAAAGGGTTTAAAAAAATATTTTTCATTATTTTAGACCAAGCAGATTCTGTGTTTGGAGTAGCCTTAGTAGTTTGGTTGTTTTATCCAATAGGAATATGGATATATTTGTTATTTATATTAGTAGGAACTATAACACATTTATTAATTAATATGTTACTTTATTTCCTGCATCTTAGAAAAAATATGTTTTAGAGGTAGTTTATGGTAGCTAAGTTTAATGACAAGAAAAAAGAAAAAGTAGGGAACAAAGCTAAATCACTAATGGAAATGAAACAAGCAGGTTTTAATGTACCTGATGGTTTTGTATTAAATAGTGATACTTATAAAGAAGAAATTAAATATAATAATTTAGATAAAAAGATACATAAATTATTAAGTGAATTAACTAATAAGAATATTAAAGGTATTAGTAATAAGATTACTAAGTTATTTGATAAGTTTAAGTTTACTAAAGAAACAAAACAGACTATATTAAAGTTAGTTAATAGTAATAAGTTATATGCAGTTAGAAGTAGTGGAACTAAAGAAGATTTAGATAGTTTTTCTTTTGCGGGACAATATAAGACTTTTTTAAATACTAAAAAAGAAGATATATTAGATAACATAGTAGAGTGCTACAAATCTATGTTTTCCGAAATAGTATTAAGTTATATTGTAAATAATGATATAGATAGAAGTGATTTATCTATTAGTGTAATAGTAGAAGAAATGATAGCAAGTGAGTATAGTGGTATATGCTTTACTATTGATCCTATTAGTGGTAATGATAAAACTATGTTAATAGAAGTTGCAGAAGGATTAGGAGAAAATATTGTTAGTGGTTTAAATAAACCAGAACAGTATTATTTTGATTGGTTTAATAATGAATACAAAGAGAATAAATCTAATAAGTTATTATCTAAAGATATGGTAAAGAAAATAAGTAAAGTATTCTTTGATATTATGCTTTATTATGGATATCCTTGTGACATAGAATTTGCAATATATAAAAATGAATTATATATACTTCAAGCTCGTAAGATTACTAAGATTAAATATTTAGATTATAAATATATTTGGTCTACAGCCGATTTTAAAGATGGTGGGGTATCTGCTAGTGTATGTACTCCTTATATGTGGAGTTTATATGAATATATTTGGGAATATGTATTAAAAAAATTTATTATAGATTCTAAAATATTAAAAGAAAAGGAGATACCTAAGAAACTAGGAGATATGTTTTATGGTAGGCCTTACTGGAATTTATCCGCAGTAAAGAAAGCTATGAGTAAGGTAGTTGGATATAAGGAAAGAGAATTTGATAGTGAATATGGTATTACTCCAACGTATGAAGGTGATGGAAATACTACTGGTATTACTATTAAGAGTATTATAGATATTATTAGAATGGCTTTAGCTCAAAAGAAAATAGTTAAAGAACGTGAAGATAATAAAGAAAGTTTAAAAGAGACTTTATTAAAAAAATATAATGATTATAAAGAAATGTATGATACTAAGAATATTAAAGATATTAAAAAGTCTTTTTATGAATTAACTCATGATGATTATCTATTTAGTGAATCTACTTATTTTTGGCAAATATTTATAAATACAATACATCAATCTTTAAACAAAGATAGTTTATTAAAATATATAAGTGAAGCAGATTATCTTACTTTAATAGGTAATATAGATGATATATCTCATTTGTTACCATTTTATGAGATGTGGGATGTATCTAGATTAATTAGAAAAGATAAAGAAATATATAAGTATTGGAATAATAATAATGTTTTGAATATAATAAATGATTATAAAAAGTCTAAGAAAGTGAATTGTTTTAAAGAAGTAAAAGATATTATAGATAAATATGGATATCATTCAGATAAAGAATTAGATGTTACTTATCCATGTTATTATGAAGATATTAGTCCAATTATTATTAATATTAAAGATTTAGCTTTATTAGATGATAGTTATTCACCTCTAGAAGATAGGCAAAGAGGTAAGGAAAAATATATTGATAAATTAAATAGTATTAGTAAAAAGATAAGTTCTAAAAAATATAAAAAATTAGAAAAGAAAATTACTAAGATAAGAGAAATGTTATGGTGGAGAGAAGAGTTTAGAGATCTGTCTACTAGATTTTATTATTTAATTAGAATATATACTATTGAGTTAAGTAATGCATTAGTTAAAGAAAAAGTGCTAGATTCTAAAGATGATATTTGGTTCTTAAAAGTAGGTAATGTGTGGGATTATTTAGATAATAAATTAACAAAGAAAGATTTGAATAGTATAATTTTAAATAATAAGAAATACTATAATGCATATAGAAATTATATGAGTGAAAATGAAATAGGCAGTATATTTAGTGAAGATATAGTTAAATTAAAGACTACTATGAAAGGTTTAGGAGCCAATAATGGTATTGTTACTGGTACTGCTAGAGTAATAGAATCTTTTGATGAAATAGATAGATTACAAGAGGGAGATATTCTAGTAACTAAATTCACTGATACTGGATGGACTCCTAAATTTGCAATACTTAGTGGTATAGTTACAGAGTTTGGTGGAATACTTTGTCACGCTGCTATTGTGTCTCGTGAATATGGAATACCAGCAATAGTAAGTTGCACTGGTATAATGGATAAAATAAAAGATGGAGAAACAATTACAATAAATGGGACTACAGGTGAGGTAAGGAAGGGAAAATAAATGATAGGTAAATGGAATAAAACAGTAATATTAAGTTATATTGGATTAGCAATAAGCATATTAGGAATATTTTTAATATATAAAGGTGTTGAAACTAAATATATATTAATATGTTTAATGGTTTCAGGCATATGTGATCTTTTTGATGGAACAGTAGCTAGAAGATGTAAAAGAACAGAAGAAGAAAAATTATTTGGAGTAGAATTAGATTCATTAATAGATGTAGTTAACTTCTTGGTATTCCCAGTTATTATTTTATTAAGTTTAGGTATTGATAGTTGGTATAGTATACTAGTATATATTCTTTATATCCTATTTGGAATAGTGAGACTAGCACATTTTAACATAACTACTGAAAATATGGATATACCAAGAAAATACTATGAAGGCCTACCCGTAACTTATGCAGCTCTTTTATTCCCAACTATTTATTTATTATCATACTTATTAAAACAGGACATTTTTAATATCATTTACTTAATAAGTACATTTATAATCTCAATATTATTTATTATTAGAATTAAAATACCAAAACCAAAATTAGTATCTTCACTTCTTCTTGTAGTATTAGCTATTATAATTACTCTAATATATATAATTTTATAGTGACTAAAGTATATAATAGAAAATTAAAAAAAATAGAAGAAGTAAAGCACTTTGGAGGAAATACTCTAAAGAAAGTATATAGAAATAAATTATTAACTAGAATAGCTACTAGTAAGATTATTTCTAAAATTTTTGGTATTTATAATGATAGTATATTTAGTAAGAGAAAGATAAATAAATTTATTAATGAAAATAATATAGACATAAATTTATTTGAAAATAGAAAGTATAAAAGTTTTAATGACTTTTTTATAAGAAGGTATAAAAAAATTAGTTTTTCTAATGATTTTATTAGTCCATGTGAATCTAATTTATTAGTATATAAAGTAGATTCAAATTTGAAAGTAAAAGTAAAAGATATAGAATACTCTTTAGAAGAGTTATTTAATAGTAATATATCTGAATTTAAAAATAGTTATATGTTTATATATAGATTATCTTTAGGAAATTGCCATAGATATTATTATATTGATGATGGAGTCTTAGAACAAAGAGTTAAAATAAAAGGTAGACTTCATACAGTTAGTGATAGCTCTAGTAAATATAAAATATATAAAGAAAATGAAAGAGAATATAGTATTTTAAATACTAAACATTTTGGAAAAATCTTATATATGGAAGTAGGAGCTTTGTTAGTAGGTAGAATAATTAATCACAATAAAAAAGAGTTTATTCGTGGTGATGAGAAAGGTTATTTTCTACCTGGCGGAAGTACTATAATTATTATTTCTAAAGATATAGAAGTAGACAATGATATATTAGAATATAGTAAGAAAGGTATTGAAACTTTAGTAAATATAGGAGAAAGAGTAGGTAAGAAAAAATGATAAAAAGATTATGTGTTTATTATCATGAAAGATATCCAATATTAATAAGATTATTATTAGGCGTAATCGTATTTTGTGAAATATACTTTATTGTTTTGTTGAATCAAGGAGTTACTAAGTTTAATATAGGTTATCAAGAAATAATTGGTGGTTTTACTATTTTTGCATTTCTTTTATGGTTAAGAGTAGCAGATGATTTAAAAGATTATGAAACAGATATGAAATTATTCCCAGATAGACCATTACAAAGAGGAGCAACTACTAGAAAAGATATATTTATATCATGTTTAGTAATAGAGATTGTTGCAATTGTTTTAAATCTATTATTTATGCCTAATAAGATTTTTTTCATAGTTTTATACATCTATGGTTATTTAATGAGTAAATGGTTCTTTCAAAGAGAAAAGATTCAACCTTCTTTACCTCTAGCATTGATTACTCATAATCCTGTTCAAATGATAGTTAATCTTTATATAATTAGTTTTACTGTTATTAAGTATAATTTAGATTTTATTAATTTAACTACTATTATGACTTTGTTTACTTTATATTTTCCAGCCCTTATTTGGGAAATATCTCGTAAGATTAAAGCTCCTAAAGATGAGAATGATTATACTACATACTCTAAATTATTTGGTTATAAGAAAGCTACTAAATTCGTATTATTAATGACTATTTTAGATATTATTACTAATTTTATATTAGTATGGAATTTAAATAAAATATCAGTAGCTATTTTATTCTTATTAGTATCTTGGATGATATATAAATTTATTGATTTTATAAAAGATCCTACTCGTTATAAAATTGTATCTAAAGTAGAAATATATACTTACATTCAAGAAAGTATTATGTTACTTACTGTAGTAGTATATTTATTGGTAGGTAAAATATAATGAAAGATAATAATTTAAAAATATTAAAAGAAAATGGTTTTAATGTACCAGAGTTTGAAATAATAAAATGGGAAGACAAAGATAAAGAAATAGATACAAGTAAGTATAAAGGATTATATGCAGTTAGAAGTTCTTCTACCTTAGAAGATGGTAAAGATAATAGTTTTGCAGGACAATTTAATACGTATTTAAATGTTGATTCTAAAAATATTAATAAAAAAGTAAAAGAATGTTTTAATTCTTTAAATAATCAAAATATAAAAGATTATTTAGACGAGAAGAAAGTTAATATAGATGATATCAAGATGAATGTAATCATTCAAAAGATGATTGATAGTGAATATTCAGGAGTATTGTTTACTGCTAATCCTAGGGGATTATTAAATGAAGAAGTAATAGTTGTAGGTAAAGCAATCGGCTCAAAAATTGTAGAAGATAAAATTAATACAACCACTTATTATTATAATTTAACTGACAATAATTATTATTATGAAGGTAAAGATGAATACTTAGATAAAGATAAAATAGAAGAATTGATTCTTCTATCAAAGAGATTAAAAGAAATATTTGGAGATTATATAGATGTTGAATTTGCTATTAAAGAAGATATTATTTATATCTTACAAGTAAGACCAATTACTACATTAAATAATGAGGGTATTGTTATACTTGATAATAGTAATATAGTAGAAAGTTATCCTGGAGTTAGTTTACCACTTACAGTATCTTTTGTAGAATTTGTATATAGTAATGTTTTTAAAAAAGAAGCTTATCGTCTAACTAAAAATAAAAAATTAGTTGAAGCAAACAATGATAGTCTTAATAATATGGTGGCTAGTTCTAATGGAAGACTTTATTATAAGATATCTAATTGGTATGCATTAATTAAGTTTTTACCATTTAGTAAAAAAATTATTCCTATTTGGCAAGATATGCTAGGTGTAAAAGATAAAACTTATGATGCTTCTAAACTTAGAATACCATTGTTTACAAGAATAAAGACATATTATAATACTATTTATGAATTAAAACATGTTACTCGTAATATGGACTTTTTAAATAATAAGTTTATAGAAATAAATAATTATTTTAAAGATAATTATAATGATAAATTATCTAATAAAGAGATATTTGCTTTATATGAAAAAGTAAAAAAAGAATTATTAGATATTTGGGATATTACTTTAGTAAATGATTTATATGCTTTTATTTATACAGGGTTATTAAAGAAAAAATTAAAGAAAAAAAATCTACCTGAAGAAAAAATAAATGATTATATATCAGGTATTAGTAATATAGAAAGTTTAAAGCCAATTAAAAGTATGATTAATCTATCTTATCAAAAAGATAAGGTTTCAAAAGAGGAATACAATAAATTATTCAAAGACTATATAGAGTTATATGGAGATCGTAATCTAGAAGAATTAAAACTAGAAAGTGAGACATTTAGAACTAATCCATCTCTTTTAGAAGATAAGGTAAATGAATATAGAAAAGATTTAAAAAAGCTTGAAAAATTATATACTAGTTTAAACAAAGAAAAAGATATTAAAAGTAGTAATGATTTCGTAACTAAAAGAGCAATGATTGGTATTAAGAATAGGGAAATATCTAGACTTAATAGATCTCGTATATATGGTATGGTACGTACTATGATAATGGGAATTAGTAATAATTTAGTTAAAGAAAGAAAGCTTGATAATGCTAAGGATATTTTTTATTTAACATTAGAAGAAGTGTTTAATTATCAAAAATATGACTTAAAAGATATTATTAATGCTCGTAAGAAAGATTATGAAATGTACTATGAATTACCAAATTATTCTAGATTAATATTTGCAGGAGAAGAATTTAATAAACAACATAAGAGTATTAATAAAAAGAATAAAGTAATTGATAAAAGTATTATTGAAGGAACTCCAACATCTAATGGAATGGTAGAAGGATATGCTTTAGTAATAGATGATGTTAAAGAAAAGTATGATGTTAAAGATAAAATATTAATTACTAAAATGACAGATCCAGGATGGGTATTTTTGATAGCCAATTCTAAAGGTGTTATTTCAGAGAAAGGTTCTATTTTATCACATACAGCAATTATTTCTAGGGAACTAAAAATACCATCTATTGTTGGAGTAGAAGATGCAACTACTATTATTAAAACAGGTGATTATATAAAGATGGATGCAAATACTGGTAAAATACAAATAGAGAGAAGAGGAAGAAAATGAAGTGTATAAATTTCAAGTATGAAGATAACTATATAAAAGATTTTATTAAATTACCAAAGAAAATCTATAATAGTAAAGATAATTGTGAAGATCCTAAGGTTATAAAAGAATTACTGTTAGATAAACATCCTCTAAGTAATGATTTTAAATTGAATAAATTTTTAATATATAAAGATAATATTGTAGTTGGTAGATTTATTATCACAGAGTATCCTGATGATAAAGATATTTGTTATATAGGATTTTTTGAGTGTATAAATGATAAGAAAGTAGCTAAATTTATCTTTGATGAAGCAAGTAAGTTTGCTAAAGAAAAAAAATATAAAAAAATTATTGGGCCAGTAGATGCCTCTTTTTGGATTAAATATAGATTAAAAATAAATAAGTTTGAAAGACCATATACTGCAGAGCCATATAATGCTGAGTATTATTATAAAATGTTTTTGGATAATAAGTATAAAGTATGTGACCATTATACTTCCCAAGTATATGAAAAAGTAGATGAATCATATAACGATCCAAAATTCATAGAACATTTTAAAGAATTTGATAAACTTGGTTATGAAATAGTAAAACCAAAAATGGAAGATTATAACAAATGTATGTCTGAAATATATGATTTGATTACTGTGTTATATAGTGATTTCCCAGTCTTTAAAATGTTATCTAAAGATTCATTTTTAACGCTTTATAAGAGTTATGAAAAGATAATAAATATGAATATGATAAGAATGGCATATTATAAAAATAAAGCTGTTGGTTTCTATATAAGTATCCCTAATTATCATAATATAGTTTATCATTTAACTCCTATTAATATATTAAGAATACTTAGACAAAGAAAGCATCCTAAAGGATACGTAATGCTTTATATGGGAGTGGATAAAAATCATACTGGTCTAGGTAAAGCCCTTGTGTATTCTATTGTAGAAGAACTAAAAAAGAATAATTTACCAAGTATAGGAGCTTTAGCTCATGATGGTAAGATAAACCAAAATTATGCTTTAGAAAAAATAAATTCAAGATATGAGTATGTCTTATTAGAAAGGAAAATATAAATGTATTTAAAAAGAATTATAAAAAGAGATTATCAAAAATGGTATAAAGATCCATATATTTATGAAAAGATAGATGGAAAATATAATAGCATTACATTTGGAAAATTCATAGAAAATAGTTTAGGTATAGCAAAATACTTATTAGATAATAATTATAAAAATAAAAAGATTATGATTATAAGTGAAAATAGTACTAAATTGATGGAATTTGATTTAGCAATTTCATTTTATGTTGGAGTATGTGCAGTAGTAAGCAAAGAATGGAAAAAAGGAGACTTAATAAGTGGTATAGATGAATTAAAAGCTGATTTATTAATATATTCAGATAAATATAAAGACATGGTAAAAGAAGTGCAAAAAGAATGTAATATAAAAGCATTAAGTATGAATGATGTAAAACCAGTGTTTACTAATAATTTATTAAATTTACCTATTAAAAATCAAAATAAAGTAGCTAAGATAGTATTTTCATCAGGTACAACCGGTAAAAGTAAAGCTGTTATGTTATCTCTTAAAAATATATTTGCAGGATTTGATTCTTTATATCGTCGATGTCAATTTAACCATAGTGATTCTACATACTTATTCTTGCCATTAAATCATACATACGCAAATGTATATAATTTTATGTACTCACTAGTTGCTGGTTATAGTATCTATTTAGCTAGTTCAACACAAAATATTGCAAAAGAATTATTAGAAACTAACCCAACAATTTTCTGTGCAGTTCCTTTAGTTTTTAATAATTTACTTCAAGCTTATCAAGATAATATTGATAAAGCATTTGGTAAGAATATTAAATATCTATTTTGTGGTGGCGCACCAATATCTAAAGAAACAAGACAGATATATAAAGATAAAAATTTGAATTTTATGCAAGCATATGCATTATCTGAGACTGCATCATCTCTTGCAATTGCATATCCATATCAGGATGATTTAGAAAGTGTTGGAGCTATTTTTGAAGATTTAGATGTAAAAATAGTGGATAAAGATAAAGATGGTGTAGGAGAAATAGTAGTTAAGGGAGATTGCGTCTTTTTAGGTTATACTGATGAGTCATTAACAAAGAAAGTTTTTGATGACAAAGGTTATTTTCATACTGGAGATTTAGGCTATATTAAAGATAATAAAATTTATCTAAAAGGTAGAAAGAAAAAAATGTTATTAACAAGTAATGGAGAAAATATAATTGCTGAATCTATAGAAGATGCTATAAAAAATAGTAGTGATAATATAAAATCAGTAAAAGCATATATTAAAGATGATGCCATTGCAGTTAATATATATGTATCTAATAAAAATGAAGATTATAATAAAATAATAGAAGAATATAATAAAAATGTTCCAAAATATGAAAGAATAAACTCCTTTGAAGTATATGAAGATTCGGTTGATTCAAGATTAAAACAATAAGTATTTGCATAATAAAATATATTATAATTTGCGCATATATTTGCTTTATGATATAATCAATTTGGTTATTTATGGTAGGTGAATTAGACTATGAAGAATAAAAAATACATTTTATCTTGTTGTATAGCCTTATTAATTATTTTTTTGGTAGTTTATTATAATTCTTTTTTTACTCAAAAAAGTTCTTTATGTAAAATATGCAATGTGAGTATAAATGGTTTGAGAATAGATGATAAAATAACAAATAAAATGAAAAATGTTGTTATGGATGCTGATTTTATGTATGAATATGATGATGTTGGGTTTTCTGTAGATAAAAATGATTTGATTACTACTATGAGGCTTATTACATATACATCAGTTGATAAAAACTATAGTATTGAAGATGCAGAAGTTATATATAATAATGTAAAATTAACTAAGATTGAAGATTTTGAAAGATTTTTTGGAAAAGGTGAAGAAAAAATAGATAAATATGATTCTTCATATAAGAAAATTATTTATCTTGAAGGTAATTATAAATTAGAAGTACCAATTCATAATGATAAAGTTAATGGAGTAAGTATTTCAAATATTAAAAAAATTGAAAAATAAGTATTATACTTATTTTTTTTTATGATATAATCTTTTTAAAGGAGTAAAATATGAATAAAGTAAAGAAAAGAAATTTAATTGATATTAGAGATTTATCAACTAAAGAAATTGATGAATTAATTGAAGTAGCTAATGATATTATTAATCATAAGGAGAAGTATTCTCATAAATGTGATGGTAAGATATTAGCTACTTTATTTTTTGAACCAAGTACACGTACAAGACTAAGCTTTGAATCAGCTATGCTAAGGTTAGGTGGAAAAGTACTTGGTTTTTCTGAAGCAGCATCTAGTTCAACTGCAAAAGGAGAAACACTTGCTGATACAATATGTGTTGTTAGTGGATACTCAGATATAATAGCTATGCGTCATCCTAAAGAAGGAGCTCCAATGGTAGCTTCTAAAAGTGCATTAGTTCCTATAATTAATGCAGGTGATGGAGGACATAATCATCCAACACAAACTTTAACAGATTTGTTAACAATTAAAAGAGAAAAGAAAAGATTTGATAATTTAACAATTGGTTTATGTGGAGATCTTAAATTTGGAAGAACAATTCACTCTTTAATAGCAGCTATGTCACGATATAAAAATGTTAAATTTGTATTAATATCACCTGATGAATTAAAATTACCAGATTATATAATTAATGAAGTATTAAAGAAAAATAATATTTCATATGTAGAAACAGATAATATGACTAAATATATGGATGAATTAGATGTTTTATATATGACAAGAGTACAAAAAGAAAGATTCTTTAATGAAGAAGATTATTTACGTTTGAAAGATTATTATATATTAGATGAAGAAAAGTTGGTTAAAGCTAAAAAGAATTTATGTATTTTGCACCCACTTCCTCGTGTAAATGAAATAAGTACTGAAGTAGATGAAGATAAAAGGGCAAAATACTTTGAGCAAGCTTATAATGGTGTGTATATAAGAATGGCTTTAATACTAAAGTTATTGGAGGGTTAAATAATGAATATTGATACTATTAAAAATGGATATGTAATTGATCATATAAAAGCTGGGAATGCTATTAAAATATATAATATGTTAGGCTTAGATAAATTGGATTGTCAAGTTGCTCTTATAACAAATGCTAAAAGTAATAAAACTAAGACTAAAGATATTATTAAAATTGGTTCATTAATTGATATTAATTTAGATAAAGTAGCATTTATTAATCCAGATGTTACGGTTAATGTAGTTAAAAATGAAAAAATAATTGAAAAGAAAAAACTTGACATACCAAAGCGATTAGTTAATGTTTGTAAATGTAACAATCCACGTTGTATTACATCAAGTGAAAGAAATCTTGATCAAATATTTAATTTAGTTGATAAGGAGAATAAAGTTTATCGTTGTTATTATTGTGAAAGTGCTTTACAACATAATAATGAATGATATATAAAGGATAAAAAATGAAGAAGATTATAATATTAATATTTATTTGCATAACTATTATTAGTTTAACAGCATGCGATTCTAATACAGAAGGGAAACTTAGTATTGATTGTAGTGATGAAAAGACTTCAATTGATTTAAAAGAAGGCAATTCTTTTAAATGTAGATTATTTAATACAGAATATGAATTTACAATTAAAAGTATAAGTGATACAGAGATAATTGTTAATACACCAAGTGCTGGATTAGTACCTGTTAGTGAAATTGGTAGTATTTCTCTAATTGGAAAATATAATGATTTTAAAGTAAAAAAAGGTGAAAAAACAAGAATTTGTACTCAAACTACAGATGTTCAAGATAATTTAATACTATATTGGGAATAGTTTCTTAAAGGCTAGCATAAACTAGTCTTTTTTTATGATATAATAAGTGTAGGTGATAATATGAGTGGGTTTGGAATATTAATGATAATATTTGCAATTATGGTTTTCTTAGTTGGATTATATATGTATACTGGACATAAATTGAGTGCCTTGGCATGGAGAGCAGCATTTAAAGGTCTAAGTATTGAAGGCTATAAAAAAGTAGGTAAGTATACTATAATTGTAAGTATATTTATATTGATAATTGGAATTATTGGAATAATATTTAATTTTGAGTAGGTGAGATATGAAAATAATTGAATACAAAGATAAATATTTAGAAGATGTAAAAGATTTACTAGTTGAATTAGAAGAGTATATTATTTCTATTGATCAAGATCATTTAGATATATTACATCCAGAATACAGGGATAAAAAAGCAATATTAGACTTAGAAGAAGTTAAAAATAATAGTGGTAAATGTTATTTAGCAATTGAAAATGATAAAGCAGTTGGGCTTATTATGGGAATACTTGGAACTTATAGCAAATATGATTATCTAGATTATAAATGTCCTAAAAGGGGAGTTATTACTGAGTTAATAGTTTCTAAAAATGCTAGAAGTTCTGGAGTAGGTAGACAGTTAATGAAGAAGATGGAAGACTATTTTAGAAAAATTAATTGTGAATATATTATTGTTGATGTATTTGGATATAATGATTTAGCACTTAAATTCTATTTTAAACAAGGATACCATGCTAGAATGTTAACAACTATAAAGAAATTAGACTAGATAATTCTAGTCTTTTTTTATAAAGTATTGTATTTGAAAATAAAATGTGTTAAAATCGACGCAATAGTATGGGATAATGTCCCTAAAAAAGCTATGGTTAGGAGGTTTTTTGATGTGAAAACTAATAGGTTTGTTAGTATTGCTGATTTAGTTGCAGATGTCTATTATGACAAAAATGTTAAACCAATTGGTGTTGATGGTGGAATTACTGCTCATAATATTATTTGTAATTTACAAAACATGGGTTTTGATACATTAGCACTAGGGGTTTGTGGTAACGACTTTTTAGGTAAAATATCAATTAGAAGTTTAACAGATTGTAATGTTAAAAATGATATTTTAATACGAAATAATATGCGGACGAAAGCTTACCACATAAGAAGAATAATAGAAAATGGGAGATATACATATAGATCGATTAAGTATTGCCCATATTGTAAAGAGAGTAGTTGGTATGAAGGAAGTTGTATCGATGAAAAAAGCATAATTAAAAAAATAAAGGAAGATGATATATTAGTATTAGATAACTTGAATGAAAAGAACCAATATATTATAGATAATACTAAAAATATAAAATTAATAGATTTGGGTACTTGTGATGAATTTGAAAACCTAAGTAAAGATCAAATTATAAAAAAAATAAGTAATAAATTTGAAATAGTTAATTTAAATGAAAGAGTAGAAAAATATTTGATTCAAAAATTAGATTGCAAAGACTCAATAGATTTATCTAAAATCTTTTCCTCAAAATTACTTATGATTACAAGAGGAGAAAAAGGAAACGAGTTTGTTTTTAAAGCTAAGAAATATTGTTTTCCATTAAAAAAGATAATTATAGAAGTAGATGATAGTGGAGCCGGTGATGCGTTTTTTTCAACAATTATTAAAAACTGGATGAATAATGATAAAACTATCAGTGAGGAAGATATAGAAAAATGGTTTAATGACTCAACAAAACTTATTAATAAAATATTGAGACTTGTAGGTTCTAGAAGACATATTAAGAAAATGTACCCAATAAAAAAGAAAGATATTTGTAAAGAGGTATAATAATATGAATAAAGAAATATATATTGATTTTGATGGGGTTATATTAAATACTCAAGTTGAAATAGATAAAAAGTACTATGAACATGGTGGAGTAATAGATGAATCATGGAATAAAGTATTAGAAAATGAAATTGATTGGAAAAAATTATTAGGTGATTCTAAGGTTATTGGTAATTCACTTGAAGTGTTAAAGGAATTATATAATCAAGGACAAAAAACTTATATTTTTTCTAGAGTCTTTTCTTTAGGAGAAGCTCAAGAAAAAATAAATTATCTTCGTGATAATAATGTATTAACAGATTTTATTATTTGTCCTAAAAGAGCAAGAAAATCTGAAGTTATTATTCCAAATAAGAATAGAATATTAGTTGAAGATAGTACATCAAATGCTATGGATTGGAAAAATAATGGAGGTTTAGAATTGTTTTTCACTAAAGATATTAGTAAACTAAACCAAATATTAGAATTAAGGAAGTATGTTGATTATAAGCAACTAGAATATGATAATTATTTTGCTTATTTACAAAACTTAGTAAACAATTTGAATATTGGAGAATTTACTGTATCAGATGATACTAAAAAAGATTTAATTTGTTTAAAAAATATATGCAATCTTAATAACATAGAAATACTAGAACAATTAGAAGATAATGATAATACTTTAAACTATTGTAATGATTTATCAATTTTAGTAAAAAAACTAAAATAATAAAAGTGTAACTAAAATATATATTAATGGAATAGTATTTATTTGAAACTCAGAGAAATCTGAGTTTTAGTTTACATTTTTATGTGAAAATAATTAATAATTAGATAATATTTGTTATAATTATATTAGATACAGTAGTATGAATAAATAATTGGACAATATGTATAAACAAGAAAGAATTATATTTCTGTAGCAATTTAAAGCTTAGTAGTAATTGTTTTTGAAGTAATTTATTAATTTGGGAATATAAAAATGGAGTGTTAAAAATATGAATAGTAAAGATATTTTGAAATTTGAATATGATAATATATGGTATTTTGTAGAAAAAAATAATAAAGATTATAAATATTATTTTCTAGAAAACGGTAAAAAGAATTATTCTTTAAATGATAATCAAGTTAAAATTGTACAAAGTGTTATAAAAAGATTTTTACCATCAAGAGATTGGTTATTTATAACAAAATATAAATATAATAATATTGTGTATGATGTTTTACTTGATAGACAAACACATTTATATTTTTTTAATCCAATTCCTAAAAAAGAAGATTTAATTCATCTAAATTATTTCTTTAACAATGTTAATGAATATGTTAATAGTGAATTAAATCAACCTAAAAACAAAGATGAAAAATATTTTAAAAGAATTATTAATGTATTAAATAAAAAGACTATTATTTATTTTTTGTGTTCTATTATAACTGTTGAATTTGCAGCAATTGCTTATTTTAGCAAAGATATGTTATATGACACTGAAGATCATTTTAGAGTGGTAGAAAAGCTTTCTTATATATCTGATGAACAATTATCGGATAAAATGAAATTAGCTATATTAGATAATAATCATTTAAGTGATCAAGAAAAAAATCATTTATTACAATATATAGATGTAATTGTTGATAATAAAGATTATATTAATATTAATTATGCTGATTATATATTTAGAACTTTAAAAATTAAATACAAACAAGATTATAAATATACTTCAAATGATAGTAAAAAAACTGGTAATATAGTTACTAATGGTGAATATGCATATTTTACCAATACAATTAATTACTACGGAGTTAGTGATTATTCTGAAGTTCAACCTTCTGTATTAGATCATGAAATATGTCATGCGCTTACTAAATATGATTTTTATACTTGCAATGATTTTTTAATAGAAACTACTAATACTATATTTAATCAAGATTATAATAACTGTAAGGAAAATAATATATATAATAATTATTTAAACTACACAAAAGCAATGATGGAAATAATTGGAGTAGAACCTTTTAAAAAATATCATGCATTCTCATCAGACGATATTATTATTGATGCTTTATGTGAAATTATAGATGATAAAGATAAAGCAACTTCATTTATTGAAAGATTAAATATATATAAAAAAACGTATGATTCTTATTTAGAAAATAGAGAAAATAAAGAATTAAATGAAAACAAAGAACTTTTAGAAGAACAAATATATAATGATATTAAAGATTACTATGAAGAGAAAAAGGGAATTGATATGCAAAGCGATTTATTAATGCTGTATTATGTTTCTCCAAAAGAATTCTCTATAATAGCTGATGAAATGTTTGGAGCAGATGACATAAAAGTAAGTTATGCTGGAGTTAAAAATTACTTTAATAGTAAAACTAATAATGGAGACTTAATTATGATTGTTAAAACTTATCAAGAAGAAGTAGATGGTGTTTTAAAAGACGTTACATATTATGAATACATAAGTGATGGAAATCGTATTATAGATGATGATTTTGCATTAGGATAAAAAACTAGAGATATCTAGTTTTTTATTTTAATAATTATAAATTATGATATAATACTTTTTAGGTGATTTTATGTTTAGCAAAATTAATCTAAAATATATTTTAATTTTGGCAATAGGCTTTTTTTGGTGTAGTTCACTTTATTTATCACAAGAGCAATATTTGCTAAAATATGCAAGCGTTAATTTTGTTAATACAGCAGAATTATTATTTGGAAGTATATCTATGGCCCTTGGTATTTTAACATTTGGTTTATTATATCGTAAAAATAATAATATTAAAAAAACATTTTTAATTTTTATGATTATTACTATTATTGCCATGATATTATTTTTTGCTATTAAAAATAAATATGTAATGAGTATTTGTCTGTGTTTATCTTGTTTTTTTGGAACAGCAGGTTTTGGAGCAGGTTACCATTTTTCATTATTAGGAAATAATGTTTTAAAAGAGTATAGGGGTAGAGTTTTTGCTATTGGATATGGTCTTGGGTCAATTGGAACATATATACTAATACTATTACCTGAAACATTTTATTCTTCAATTTACTCATTATTTCTTTATATACCTATGGTTTTATTAAATATCTATTTAGTTAATAATACTGATTTGATAGAAGTAAAAGAAGAGAAACTAACTAGTAGTTTTAAGAGTCATTTTATTAGATTATCAATAATTGTTTTAGCTATGTCACTTTTATCTGCTTTAACAACAGATGCAATTGCTGTTTATACTATTGATATAGCTGGTGGTTATGGTAATACTAGATTATATTATTGTTTAGGTTTATTAATAGCGGGTTATTTAGTAGATAAAAAGAATAATTTATTTGAAGTGTTAACTATTTCAAGTTTTGTTTTTTCACTATTAGAAATAATACTATTAAAAGAAAAATATTCTATTAATCTAATAGCTGCTATTTCATATTCATTTGTGGCATTCTTTGTGTTATTTAGAACTATGTCTTTTGTTAATATAGTAGATAATAAAAAGAATATGATATATGCTTGTGGTTTTGGATTAATGTATTCTAGAATAATGGAAGGGTTAATGGTGTTATTTGAAGATAAATTAATTAATCATTTTACTTTATTAATAGTTGTTATTTCTATTGCATTATCACTTGTAATTGTTTTATATTTTTTACTATATTATCAACACAAAAATATAAGTGAAAATGATGCTTTAAAGAGTATTTCTGTAAAGTATAAGTTAGGTACTCAAGAAGAGAAAGTATTATCTTTATTAATACAAGGTTTAAGTAATCAAGAAATGGCTGAAAAATTATTTGTCTCAGTAAATACAATAAGAAATCATGTGGCAAATATTTATAAAAAGACTGGTATGAAGAAAAAAGAATTAAAAGAAAAATTTTACTATAAGACTAATTAGTCTTTTTTTAGTGCTTTTTTATCTAATATAAATATGATAATTTTAGATAGAAAGGTAGAGGATATTTGATGTTTAAAAATTTTAAAAGAATACCAAAAAGCATTGTGGTATTTATTATGTTTTTTGCAGTAGTTATGACTTACTTAGCAAAAACTACAAGCGTATTTGCCTTAAGCGAATATGGGGAAGGAAATGAATGTTTTAAATTTGACATTGATAATGGGGGATTCCCAGTTAGTAGTATAACTATTAATGGTGATGTATGGGATAAGAATGATGATTATGTTTATTATTCTAATAATGCAAAATATACTATAGTTATATTAGCTGGTAAATTAGGAAGTGAGTTTCCTGAAATATCAACACCAGGAGGATATGATCAATATGGTACTTATGAAGCAGTACCAAATGAAAATGAAGATCCAAATGTTGAGGGAGATGAATATAAGTTTACTTTAGTAGTTAGTAATGTTCCTCATGATGGAACTTGTGCTATGCTTGGTCTTTCAATTCATGGTGGACCAGAGCCAACTATACCTTCTTCAGTAAAACAAACTGAAGTTACAATTAAAGTTAGTGGAGATGAATTAGAATATCATTATGTTGCTGATAAACCAGATGAAGCAGATGTGTGCAGATTTAAATTTGGTATTAATGGTGATCGTCATGACGAGCAAGTACCATTTACTTTTGGAAATGCACATTATGTATACAATGACAACCCAGCACCAAATAATGTATCTAGTGTAAATACTATTAATCCAATTGAGTATGAATACGAATATGATAATTCTGGATATGTAACATTTTTTGTTAATGGAGCTGCTTCAGATGAATATACTAAAATTCAAATTAATGGAGTAGATTATTCTAATCAAGCACCTCATACACAAGTAGAAGTATTTGAGCATTTAATTGGAAGAGCCTCTAGATTTGAAATTAGAAATGTACCATATAGTGAAAATGGTTATGATGTTGTAGTTGAGGGAAGAAGATTAGAAGAAACTAAAACAGTAACTGGTTTTGGCTGGACATATAAAAAAGAAAGTGAAGAGAGTTATAATCCAAATGAAGATTCATTATTCTCTCATGGTAGTCTTGAATTTGTAAAAGTTAAATATACTGATATAGATGGAGTAGATCATGTATTTAATAGTGCTAGAGAATACAATGCAGCTAAATATCATGGTACTGGTGAAATATATGAGTGGAAAGATGGAAACAAAAATTATACTGATTTAAGTCAAGCTTGGGGAGAAGCTTTAGTTCCATATGGAGCAGAATTAACTCTTAGAATTGTTCCAGATACAGGATATCAATTAGTAGGTATAACAAATAGTCCAAATGGATTTACTACAACTAATGAAGTTGGAGTTTATAAAATAGTAATTAATAAAGATAACTTATATGGTGAAAGTGGATTTCATCTAGGAGCAAGATTTGAGGAAGTTGGAAATGATTTTGAAAATGATTCAAATGTTGTTAGAAATGGTAATATTAATTTAAATATAAATAATGATAATGCTTTTGCAAACGGAACTGCTAAATTAGAAATAAGAGATGTAAATCCTTCAGAAAGTAGTACTGAAAATTTTGAAAATACTGCTGCTTCAGAAGGTTATGAAATAGATAGTTATTTAGATTTATCACTTTATAATACTATTTATAAAGGTGGTAAAACTGATAATAATGGGAAGAGTGAATCATGGGATACACCTGTAAGTGATTTAGCTGAAAATGCAACTGTTACTTTGGAACTAAATAATGATATGAGTGGTAAAGATTTAGCAATAATTCATGAAGTTCATGATGGTAATCAAGTAGTTGGTTATGATTTGATTGATGCAAATTATGATGAAGGAAATAATACAATAACATTTGAAACAGATAGTTTTTCAAATTATGCAATTGTGTATAAACAAGACCAAAATCAAGATCCAAATCCAGGTCCAATAACTGTTGAGTTTAATAGTAATGGTGGAAGTCCAGTAGGAACAATTACCATTATGCCAGGTGATTTAGTTGAAGAACCACAAACACCTTCAAATGGAGATAAAATATTTGATGGATGGTTTGAAGATGAGAAGTTAGAAGCTAGATTTGATTTTCAACAACCAGTAAATGAAAGTATTGTACTTTATGCTAAATGGGTAGATGAAGAGGATGATACAAATAAAGATACTAAGTATACTATAAAAGATGATGCCAAAAATACAATTACATTTATGGAAGAGGCTGGACATCATTATAATTTAAGTATAACTGATTATTTAAGTTATTCTAAAGAAGAATTAATGAGCCTAGTTTCTATTACATCTGAAGAGTATGATGCAGTGTTTAATGGACTTAGAGAGTCATCTAAGAAATATGGTAATTTAATAGGATTCTATTCAATTGAAGTAAATGATGCTGATGATGGACATTCTATTGAAAGGGGACCATTCTATATTAAGTTATTTATGACTGAAGAGATGAAAAAATATAATTCATTTACAATACTATATGCTAAGGATGATTTAAGTTTAATTGAACCTCTTGAATTAACTGTTGAAGGTGATTATTTAGTAGGTCGTTTAGAACACTTAAGTAATTATGTTCTAACAGGGACTAATGTAACAAATACATCAAGTAATCCACAAACTGGTGACAACGTTTATCTATGGATAGAAGTATTAATAATATCAACTATTGGTTTGTTAATGGTTGGAATTAATATATATGAACCTAAAAAGATTAAGTAAAACTTAATCTTTTTTTATGCTATAATATTTTTAAGTTTTGTTTAAGTTATCTAATATATATTCTAGATAAGTGGTGATGTATGTGAAAATATTAATTATAGAAGATGAATATAATTTAGCTGATGCAATAGCTAGTATGTTAAAGTCCAAAAAGTATAGTGTTGAAATTCAAACTGATGGAGAAAATGGACTTGAAGAAGCACTTACTAATATCTATGATTTAATAATTTTAGATGTAATGTTACCTCATATAAATGGCTTTGAAATATTAAAAGAATTAAAAAGTGAAAAAATAAATGCTAAAATTATAATGTTAACTGCTAAAAATACAATTGATGATAAAATGATTGGATTTAATAATGGGGCAGATGATTATTTAACTAAACCATTTCATATGGAAGAGTTACTTGCAAGAGTAAATGTTCAATTAAGAAAAACTAATAATATATCAAGTGATATATTGGATCTTGCGGATATATCTTTAAATATTAATAGTATGGAATTAAGTAATAAAAATGAAAATCATAAAATTAAAATAATTGGAAAAGAATTCCAATTAATAGAATTATTTATGAATAATCCAAATAGAGTAATGGAAAAAGAACAACTATTTGTTAAGATATGGGGTTATGATACAGAATGTGATATTAATACTTTAGAAGCTTATATTTCATTTCTTAGAAAAAAATTAAAATTAATTAAATCTAAAGTTAAAATTAAAGCTATTCGTAATATTGGATATGTATTGGAGGTAGATAATGAAGAAATTAAAAGTTAAAGTTTTCTCAATAATTTTTGGTCTTCTTACATTATTTACTATAATACTTTTTACTATATCATTAACAAGAACATATATAGAAAAGAAAAATTCTGTTTCTAATATATTAACAAGAATACCAAAAACATTTGAAACTTTATATCAAAAATATAGACCTGAATTTACCCAAAATAGAAAATACTTAGATGACGAAAGAAGAGTATATTTAGATTTTACTGTTTATACTATTATTTTGGATGATAATGGTTATTATCAAGAAGTAATAAACAATACAAATAATGATGAACTTGATGAAGAATCAATTAAGAGTATTGCAAATCTTATTATTGATAATCATAAAGATAATTATTATATTGGTAATTTATTTGTAAGTAAGTATTCTTATGTATTTATGTCAAATAATACTCTTGTAATAATGGACAATTCATATATTAATAGCCAGTTAATTAATCAATTAGTAACATATATATGTATGTTTATATTATGTGAAGCTCTTATATTTGTAATAACATATTTGATTACCAAATGGATTACAAAACCAGTTAAAATTTCTTTTGAAAGACAAAAGGCGTTTGTTGCAGATGCATCTCATGAATTAAAAACACCACTTTCTGTTATGATAGCAAGTGCTGATGCATATTTTAATGATAAAGATGATAAGTGGGTAATTAATATGAAAAATGAATCTGAAAGGATGATTAAATTAGTTACTGAATTATTAGATTTAGCAAAAACAGAGCAAGAGCAAGATATAAATATGACTCAAAATAATTTATCTAATATTGTTGAGAGCTCAATATTAACCTTTGAAAGTTTATTTTTTGAAAATAAAATAAATTTTAAATATGATATAAGGCCAGATATTAATATGGTATGTAATGAAAACTTAATAGTTGAATTAATTAGTATATTAATAGATAATGCTATTAAATACTGTTCAGATAAAGGGAAAGTAAATGTAAAGTTATATAAAGATAATAAACAAATAATATTAGAAGTTAAGAATACCGGAGCTTCTATTAAAAAAGAAGATGAAGAAAAAATATTTGAAAGATTTTATAAAGTGGATTCTTCAAGAAATAGAAATACAAATAATTATGGGTTAGGTCTTGCAATTGCTAAGAATATAGTTAGTATACATAATGGAGAAATAAAAGCACATTCCTCTAATGGATATACTACTTTCAAAGTAATATGGAATCAAAAATAATTATTTTATTTATTTCAGTTTTATTTAAGAATTTGGTATTATATTAATAATAGGAGATGAAGTTATGAAAAAGAAAGAAAAAGAAGAAAAAGAAATAATTGAACAAAAAAATGAAGTACAAAATAATGGAAGTGGCAAAAAAATATTCCTAGTAGTACTTTGTACTTTATTCTTAATAGCCGGTGTTTACTCAACAGTATGGGCTATAAAAAATGGTATGTTTGATAATATAATAAGTTTTAAGAAAGAATCTAGTAGTAGTAATAATGTAGAATTAAAACATACTGATTCTGTAACTGTAAAATCAGATGGTGTATATATTACTGATGTATCAGAAGTGGTTGATAAAGTAATGCCATCAATAGTTTCAATTACTAGTAAAACAGTAATTAATTCTGGAAGATTTGGCCCATCATTCTATTATGGAAATAGGGAATATACTACACAGGGTGCTGGTAGTGGAGTAATTGTTTCTGAAAATGATAAAGAAATATTTATATTAACAAATAATCATGTAGTTAAAGATACAACTGAATTATCAGTAAAATTTATTGATGATAAAAGTTATGATGCAAAAGTAAAAGGTGTTTCACAAAGAACGGATATAGCAATAGTTTCAGTTAGTAAAAAAGATGTTGATAGTGAAACTTTAAAACAAATAAAAATAGCTACATTAGGTAATAGTAATGACTTAAAAGTAGGAAATGGAATAATTGCAATAGGTAACGCTCTTGGATATGGGCAATCTGTTACTACTGGAGTAGTAAGTGCTTTAAATAGGGAAGTTACAACTGATGAATATACTCAAGATATGATTCAAATAGATGCAGCTATTAATGGAGGAAATAGTGGAGGAGCTCTACTTAATAGTAAAGGTGAGGTAGTGGGAATTAACTCTGCAAAGTATTCTTCTAGTGGTTTTAGTACATCTGCTAGTATAGAGGGTATGGGATTTGCTATTCCAATAACAGATGTTGAAGATATCATTAAAAATCTAATAAAAGGAGAAAATGATGCTGGTGGATTAACTCTTGGAATTGAAGGATATATGACAAATGATTCCAATATGGCTGGTTATGGATTGCCTGAAGGTTTTTATGTTTCATCTATTATTAAAGATGGTAATGCATCTAAATCTGATTTAGAAATAGGTAACATTATTACTAAAATTGATAATAATAAAGTAACATCTATTGAAACGATTAGAAAAGTATTAAATAAAAAAAAGAATGGCGATAAAGTAACATTAACTATAAAATATGCTAGTAAAAATGAATATAAAGAAAAAGAAATAAAAGTTATATTAAATTAATATATTTAAGGTTTATTTAAGACAAGTAATATATTATAGATATATAAGGAGATGATAAATGGTAATATAACTAATAAAACTAAATACGTATTTAACAAAATGATTATACAAATCATTTTGTTTTTTTATTATTTATAGTAAAATATATGTTGAAGGTGAATTTATGATAGAAATTAAAAATGTTACTAAGAAATATGGAGATAAGGTGGCTGTTGATGATGTATCATTTAAAGTAAATGATGGTGATATATTTGCTTTTATTGGTCATAATGGTGCAGGTAAAACTACTCTTATTAAGTCAATAGTAGGTATACATGATTTTGATAGCGGAGATATATTAATAGATGGTAAGTCTATTAAAGAAGAACCAGTAGAATGCAAAAAACTAATGGCATTTGTACCTGATAATCCAGAGACATATGAAAAAATGAAGGCAATTGACTACATTAATTTTATATGTGATATGTATGAAGTTAGTACTGAAACAAGAGAAAAGAATATTAAGAAATATTCTAAGATTTTAGATATGGATAACAAATTAAATGACACTATTGATAGTTACTCACATGGTATGAAACAGAAACTGGTTTTAATATCTGCATTAGCTCATGATCCAAAGATTCTTATTATGGATGAGCCATTTGTGGGATTAGATCCAAAAGCAGTATTTGATATAAAAGAAATATTAAATGAAATGGTTAAAGAGAAAAAAATAGTGTTTTATTCAACTCATATACTTGATGTTGCAGAAAAGTTATGTTCAAGGGTAGCTATTATTAAAAATGGTAAATTAGTTAAAAGTGGTAGTATGAAAGAGATAAAGGGTGATAAATCCTTAGAAAAAGTATTTATGGAATTAGAGGATAACAAATGAAAAAGATATATTCACTTTTAAAAGCAACTATGACTAGTGATATGAGTATATTTAAGATTAAATCTAAGAATAATAAAAAATCAAATATTAAGTTTGTAATATTATTATCACTATGTTTTATGTTTACAATTTGGTCTTATGCTAATATGTTATTTGAAAAATTAGCTCCTATGCATTTAGAACATGTGGTTTTATCTTTATTTGTCTTATTGATATCAGTACTTGTAATAATAGAAGGCATATATAAAAGTGGACCATTATTATTTAATTGTAAGGATGATCAGTTACTTTTTTCTTTACCAATAGATAAAAAGGTTATATTGTTTATTAGAATATTTAAGTTTTATTTATTTGAATTATTGTTTAATGCATTATTTTTTGTGCCTTTAATAATAGCTTATATTAGATGGGCACATATTCTTAATTATACATTTTATATAACAAGTTTTATAATGATATTTATTCTTCCAATTATACCAATAGTTATATCTTGTATAATTGGTTATATTATTTCTTCTATATCAAGTAAATTTAAATATAAGAATGTAGTTCAAATAATTATGAGTATGGCATTACTCGTTGGAGTATTATATCTATCTTACAATTTAGAAGGAATACTTAATTATTTATCAAAACATGCAAGTAGTTTAAATGATATGATATCTAAATTATATTATCCAGCTGGTCTATATGTTAAACTTGTTACAAAATTTAATATAATAGATTTAATAGTATTTATTATAAATAATATTGTTTTATTTATATTACTAGTTTATTTATTAAGTAATTCTTATTTTAAGATTAATTCTAGATTAAAAGGTGTTAGTTCTAATAAAAAAGTTAATGTTAATTCATTAACTATTAAGTCTACTTCTAGTACATTTTCACTTGTAAAAAAAGATTTAAATACATTTTTTAATACTCCTGTTTTTATAATTAATGCAGGGTTTGGCTTATTATTGTTCATAATAGCAACTATATTTGTTGTTATAAGATATGATAAAGTTGTCTCTTTGCTTACTAGCTCAAAAGAAATTGCTTTTTCTATCGATTTAATTGTTAATAAAACATCTTTATTAATACTGTGTTTAATAGCCGTTACTGCTTTTATGACAAGTGTTACTAATAGTATTATAAGTTTAGAGGGAAGAAATATTAATATATTAAAATCACTTCCAATTAGTACTAAAAAGATATTAATATCTAAAGTATTATTTGGGTTATTCATTACAACACCAGTATTATTTATTGGAAATATAATTTTGTTTATAAAATTTAAAACAAGTATTATTGACTCTTTATTACTATTAGTATTATCTATATTAATACCATTAGTATCACATTTTATTGGGCTTATTATTAATCTTAAATTCCCTAAATTAGATGCAGATAATCCAACCGAAATAGTAAAGCAAAGTATGAGCTCATTTATCTGTGTTATGATAGGTATGATATTGTGTGTTATTATGATAGCTATAATTAATGGTTTATCAAGCACCATAAATCAAACAGTATTTTTACTATTATCAATACTATTATTTATGATTATTAATTCTATATTATATATTTATTTAATTAAAATTGGAGCAAAAGAGTTTAATAATTTAAGCGTTTAAAAGATTAATATTATTAATCTTTTTTTATGTAGTAAAAACATATAAGTAACAAATTAAATATATAATTTGTAATTTTTTTAAAAAAAGTATTGACAAATGATTCTGTTATTAATATAATGTTAATAACAGATGCAGAAATCTGTTATAATTATATCAATTGATATTAACAAAATGTTAATAAGAGGAGGAAAATATGAAAAGAAAAGAAGAATTAGAGAAACTATTAGTGGTAGTTGATATGGTTAATGGTTTTGTAAAAAGTGGAGTTATGTCAGATGAGTATATTAATCATATAACACCTGGATTAATTAAATTAATTAACAAAACATTAGAAGAAGATGAGGCAGTTGCTTTTATTAAAGACACTCATGATGTTGATTCTACTGAATTTAAAAAGTTCCCACCTCACTGTATTAAGGGAAGTGGTGAAGAAGAGTTAATTGATGAACTTAAACTTTATGAGAAGGATGCATTAGTTTATGAAAAGAATTCAACAAGTACTATGTATGCTAATAACTTTATTAATGATTTAGAAAAAATGAAAAAATTAAAAGAAGTTATCATTACAGGTTGTTGTAGTGATATATGTGTACTTAATTTAGCAATTCCACTTACTAATTATTATGATGAATATAATAGAAATGTTGATGTTATTGTTAGAAGTGATCTAATTGAAACATATAATAGCGATACTCATAATAGAGATGATTACAATGAAATGTCATTAAAATTAATGAAACAAGCTGGTATCAAAATTACTAAAGAGTGAGATTATGAAATACAAAATTGGAATGTATGGAGGAAAATTTATGCCTTTTCATAAGGGACATAAGTATTGTATAGATGTTGCTACTAGTGAATGTGAAAAAGTATATGTAATACTTTTTTATGGAGGTAGTGATGAAGAGAAAATTCTTATGAATGATAAATCAAATTATTTATCAGTTAATACTAGAAAAAGAAAAGTTATTAATTTAACTAAAAACTATGATAATGCAATACCAATATTTATAGATGTATCAAAATGTAGGTATGAGGATGGAAGTGAAGATTGGGATAGTGAAACACCTCTTGTAAGAGAGGTTGTTGGAAATCGTTTAGATGCAGTATATAGTAGTGAAGAGAGTTATACAGAGTATTTTAATAGAGCATATCCAGAAGCTGTTCACAGACTAGTAGATACTAAGAGAATTCACTATCCAATTAGTGGAACAAAAATCAGAAATATGAAAAATAAGGAGGATAGAGAAATATGGATGGTTTAAAAAATATAAAAAATAGTTTTAAAGAATTAAAGTGGTATGAAATAATAATGATTATTATAATGGTGTTTATTGCAGGACTTGCAGTTTATAAGGCTCTTGTAGATCCTAGTAGTACAACAAATCCATTATGGTTAACAATAGTAAATTTTATTAGTGCAATATGTGGAATTATATGTATATTCTTCTGTGCTAAAGCAAATGTTTCAAATTTTATATTTGGGCTTATTAATACAATAGTTTATGCAATATATCTAATATATTATAAAATATATGGAACGTTTTTCTTGGAGGTATTATTCTATTTACCAATGAATATAGCATCTTGGATTAACTGGGCAAGACATAGAGATAAAGTATTAGTCTTAAAAACAAAAGCTAAAAGATTGACTCTTAAACAAAATATATTAAGTGTATTAATTGTTGGCGTTGTTACATTTGTAACTTATAAAATTTTAAAATATGTTGGTGGTACTGTTGCTTTATTAGATGCTCTTACTGTAGCTATTGGAATAGTTGCAACTATACTTGAATTATATAGATTTGCAGAGCAATATGTATGGTGGATTATAACAGATATTATAGCTGTAATTATGTATATAGTTCATTTTGATACAGTTTATTTAACTAAAAAAACAATTTACTTGATAATGGCAATAATTGGACTTAAAAATTGGATTAGTTTAAATAAGGAAAGGAATAAGAAAAATGAATAATTTTGATAGTAAAAAAGTTTGTGAAGAATTAATTGAATGGACAAGAAATTGGTTTTTAGAAAATGGAAAAGATTGTAATGCAGTAATTGGTATATCAGGTGGTAAAGATTCAACGATTGTTGCAGCACTATGTGTGCGTGCTCTTGGAAAAGATAGAGTAATTGGTGTTCTAATGCCAAATGGACGTCAAAGTGATATTGATGATTCTATTAGAGTATGTAATTTTTTAGATATTAAAAATATTACTATTAATATTAAAGATATTATAGATATTACAACTAATAAATTGAATGAAGGTATTAAAGAGTTAAATAAAAATGAATTAACTAGTCAAACTATTATTAACTTACCACCTAGAATTCGTATGTCAATATTATATGCAGTTAGTCAAACAATGAATGGAAGAGTAATTAATACATGTAATTTATCAGAAGATTGGGTTGGCTATTCAACACGTTATGGGGATTCAGCTGGAGATGTTTCTCCTCTTGCTAATCTAACAGTAGATGAAGTAAAAAAAGTAGGTATAGAGTTAGGAATACCAAGGGATTTAGTTTATAAAACACCAAGTGATGGATTATGTGGTAAAACAGATGAAGATAACTTAGGTTTTACATATGAAGTATTAGATAATTACTTGAGAACCGGAATATGTGAAGATAGGGAAGTTCAAGATTTAATTGATAATAAACATGTAAATAATAAATTCAAATTAGAATTAATGAAATCTTATAAATATGGAGATATAAAAGCTAAAGTAAAGTAGGTGATAATATGAAACTAGGAGTTTATGTAGGAAGTTTTAATCCACCTCATAAAGGTCACTTAAAAGTTGCAAATTATTTGTTAAATAATAAAATAGTAGACAAAGTAATTATGATGGCAACACCAGGATATTGGGACAAAAAGAATATTAATAGCGTTAAAATAAGAGAAGAAATGTTAAAACTATTACAAACAGATAATATTATAGTAGATACTATTCATAATAAAAAAGAATATACTTATGAAGTATTAAGGGATTTAAAAAAATACTATAAGAGGGATGAATTATATTTGATAATTGGTTCTGATAATTTGGAAAAGTTTCATTTATGGAAAAATATTGATGAATTATTAAATTATCATATTATAGTGCTTAAAAGGGGAAAGACTGATATAGAAAAGTATATTAGTAAGTTTAATACCAATAATTTTATAATCATAAATAAATTTCCGTTTGTTAATATTTCATCAACAGAAATTAGAAATCATTTAGATAGTAAATATTTAGATAAAAGAGTATTTAAATATATAAAGGAGAATCATTTATATGAAAGAAGTAGTTGAAAAATTAATAAAATATAATAAAACAATTAGCACAATGGAATCATGTACAGGTGGAGCAATAGCGAATGAAATTACTAACGTAGAAGGATCTAGTGCAATTATTAAATTTAGTGCAGTTACATATTCAAATGAATATAAAATTAAAATGGGTGTGAATGAAGAAGTGATTAATAGATATAGTGTTTATAGTACTAATGTATCAAGGCAAATGAGTAAATCTATAAGTCTATTTACAAATAGTGATTATGGTATTGGTGTAACTGGACAAATTAATAGAGTAGATAAAGAGAATATAACTAATGAGTGTAATAAAATATATGTTAGTATTTATGATAAAGAAGCAGATGCTTATTATGATAAAGTATTATATGCTATAAATGATAATAGAGATAATAATAAAAAATATATAGTAAGTGAACTAAATAAAATGATGATTAAGATTTTAAATGAAGTATGTTATAATGAATCTAGAGGTGCATTATGCAAAACTTTAAAAGCGAAGTAGAATTTTTGAAAAATTATAATCCAAATGATTATGAAAGATTATCTATAACTACTGATATATTAGTATTAAGTGTTTCTAGTAATGATAATTCTAATTATAGAAAAACTGATGATAAAAAAATGAGTATTCTTCTTGTTAAGAGAGATACTTATCCTTTTAAAGATAAGTGGTGTTTACCAGGAGGATTTGTTGGATATAATGAGGAACTTGATGATGCTCCAAGAAGAATTTTAAAACAAGAAACAAATTTAGATAATATTTATTTAGAACAATTATATACATTTGGGCAAGTAGATAGAGATCCAAGAATGAGAGTAATATCTACTTCATATATGTCTTTAATTGATAAAAATAGATTAATAAATAGTATAAATGATAAAGCTTCTTGGTTTGATATTACTTTATATGAAGAAAAAGATAATATTGTTACTATAGTGCTTGATAATAATAAAGAAGTAATTTCTTTTAAAATAAAAAAAGTATTAAGAGAGCAAACCACTGATAGGTATTCATTTCATACTTTAGAAAATAATAGTTTAGCATTTGATCATCCACTAGTAATATTATCGGGTCTTGAAAGATTAAAGAACAAATTACAATATACAGATATAGTATTTAATATGATGAGTGAATATTTTACACTTGGAGAATTGCAGAAAGTTTATGAAGTTATACTTGGTAAAAAATTGCTTGATCCTGCTTTTAGAAGAATTATTAAAAATAAGGTTGTTAAAACTGATAAAATTAAAACTGGTGAAGGTCACAGACCAAGTTATTTATTTAAATATAAGAAAGATTAATTATTATTAATCTTTTTTATTGATTAAAAAATAATATTTTTGTATAATTAGTATGAAAAGTATAACTTGTTGTACAAAAGGAGAAAATATGAAAGAAAAATATGTTGGTGTTGCAAGAGTAGGAGAAAAGGGACAAATAGTAATACCTAAAGAAGCAAGAGAAATGTTTAAAATAAAAGCAGGAGATTCAGTAGTAGTGTTATGTGATAAAAAGAAAGGAATGGCTATTTTAAAAGCAGATATTCTTGAAAGCAATATGGATAAAATAATGCCAGGTGATAAATAATATGTATTCAATTGAAACTAAAATATTAATTAAAAGATTCAAAGATAAAATAGCTGTAAATGAATTAGATTTGCAAATTAAACAAGGAGAATTATTCTCATTACTTGGGGTAAATGGAGCAGGTAAAACAACAACTATTAAGATGTTATGTGGCTTAATTAAACCAAATTCTGGTGAGATATTTATAAATAAAATGGATATGAAAAAAGATATGTTTAAAATTAAAGAAATATTAAATGTATCTCCTCAAGAAACTGCTATTGCTCCTAATTTAACAGTTTTGGAAAACTTAGAATTTATGGCTGGAGTTTATCAAATTAAAAATAAAGAAGAAAAGATAAATGAATTAATTAAATTATTTAAATTAAAGGAAATAATAAATAAAAAAACTAAAACTTTATCTGGTGGATGGCAAAGAAAAGTGTCTATTGCAATTAGTTTAATAAATGATCCTAAGATATTGTTTTTAGATGAACCAACTTTAGGTCTTGATGTAATAGCAAGAAAAGAATTATGGAATATAATTAGTAGTTTAAAAGGAAAGATTACTATTATATTAACAACTCACTATATGGAAGAGGCACAATACTTGTCTGATAGAATTGGTATAATGGTAGATGGAAAACTTATAGATGTGGGTACAGTAAAAGAATTAACTAAGAAAACTAAGACAAAGAATTTAGAAGATGCGTTTGTTAAAATATCATTGGGAGGTAAAGAATAATGAGAATGTTAAATTTTGCTAAAAGAAATTTTAAAGAATTAACAAGAGATCCTCTTAGTTTAGTATTTGAAATAGCATTACCCTTGTTTTTACTATTCATTTTTCAACAAATAAAGCTTCCTGATGAAATATACAAAGTAGAAAATTTTACTCCTGGAATAATATTGTTTGGATTTTCATTTATAACTTTATTTACATCTACTTTAGTATCTAAAGATAGAACATCATCATTATTAATTAGACTGGGTACTTCGCCTATGAAACCAAGTGACTATATACTAGGATATATTATATCTTTATTGCCAATTATATTAATTCAAAATATATTATTCTTTATATTAGCTATAATACTAGGACTTAATTTTAGTATTAATATTGTTTATACAATTATTATTTCATTAGTGCTTTCAATATTTTTTATAAGTCTTGGTATACTTATTGGTAGTGTTGCTAGTGAGAAAGGATCTAGTGGTCTTGGAAGTGTACTTGTACAATTAGTTTGTTTTACAAGTGGAATGTATTTTCCTAGTGATATAGTTGGTGAATTTTTTTCATACGTCTGTAAAGTTTTACCATTTGAAAGTATATTAACAATAATAAGAGCATTTTTAAATGATACTATGAGTATTATAAGTGCTAGAAATATTATAACTATCTGTATTTATGCAATTATTATATTTATAGTTACTATTATTGTATTTAATAATAAAATGACTAGTGATAATAAATAAATAAATAATGCTAGAAAATCTAGCATTTTTCTATGATATAATATAATTATGAATGAGTTATTAATAAATATTGATAAAATACACACTACTTCTTTAGGTATTAATAGAATTAAAAAAAATCTTGGTATTAATGAAGATGTAGTTTTGTATTGTAAAAAATTAATACTTGACAAAAAGTGTAAGATTAATAAAAAAGGCAAGAATTATTATTGTGAAATATATAATACTATTATTACAGTTAATTCTTATAGTTTTACAATTATAACTGCTCATAAATTTTGATATAATTAAAAGTAGGGTGAAGTGTATGAAAGAATGTATACTTGAAATAAGGAATTTAAAGAAATATTATGGTAAAACAAGAGGGGTAGAGAATGTTTCGTTTAAACTATTTAAAGGGGATATATATGGCTTTATTGGGCCTAATGGAGCTGGTAAATCTACTACTATTAGAAGTATAGTTAATCTAATTAATAAAACAAGTGGAGAGATTTTATTTTATGGAAAAACACTTGATTTTGATAATCCAGATATTAAAAAAAGAATAGGCTATTTACCAAGTGAAATACATTTATATGATTATATGAGTGTTAAAGAAATACTTGATTATAATGAATCTTTTTATGATAAAAAAGTACATTCAAAAAGAAATGAACTAGTTAAATTATTAAAAGTAGATGAAAGTAAAAAAATAGAAGATTTATCCTTAGGTAATTTAAAAAAAGTAGGTATAGTTTTATCTATGATGCATGAGCCAGAATTATTAATAATTGATGAGCCTACAAGTGGGCTTGATCCATTGATGCAAAGTGTTTTTCATGATTTACTTATAAAAGAAAAAGAAAAGGGAACTACTATTTTATACTCATCTCACGTACTAAATGAAGTATCTAGTATTTCAAATAGAATTGGTTTTATAAAAGAAGGAATTATTATAAAAGAGGATACTATTGAAAATATAACTAAGAATAATTATACATATTTAACTATTTCATCTAAAGATATTGATAAAATAAAGAAAGATTTAAATTTAACTATAAAAGAGGAAAATAAAAATGAGGTTAAATTTATTAATAATATGGATAATAATAAATTAATTATTAAATTATCAAATTATCAGATAGATAAAATATTAATTGAAAATATTTCTCTTGAAGATCTATTTTCTAATTACTATAAGTAGGTGTTATATGATAGCAAAAGATTTTAAAAGTAATTTAAAAAGTTTTATTATTTGGACTAGTATATTAGTAATATTGTTTTTAGTAGTATTTTTAATATATCCATATATTATAACTGATGATATTATGACTAGTATTGATGAAATGATGAAAATATTTCCAAAGGAAGTACTAACTGCATTTAATATGGATATTGCATCTATAAGTACTGCCTATGGGTGGCTAAAAACTGAAGGATTTATGTTTGTTTTATTAATAGTTGGATTTTATGCTTCTATGCTTGGTAGTAATATTATACTTAGAGAAGAAAGTGATAAAACAATTGAATACTTAGCATGTCTTCCAATTAAGAGGTCTAAAATAATGTCAAATAAAATAATAGTAAGCATTACTTATATTATCTCTATAGTATTAGTTCTTGGAATTTTTAATTATCTTGGTTTGTTACTTAGTTGTGAATTTGATCAAACACAGTATTTTTTACTAAGTATTTCTCCTTTGTTAATAGCTATACCATTATTTTCAATTAATTTATTTATTTCAACATTCTTTCATAAAACTAAAAGAAGTGTAATGATAAGTTTAGCTATGGTATTTATATTTTACATGATAAGTGTATTAAGTGAATTATCTGATAAAGTAAGTTTTTTAAAGTATTTTACAGTTTATACATTAGCTGATACTAGAAATATAATTACAAATACTAAACTAAATATGGTTTGTATATTTATTAGTTTAATAATTAGTTTATTATTTATTTTGTTATCTTTTTATAGATATAACAAAAAGGAATTATTGTAAGAGTTATTGATTTTTAATGGCTTTTATAGTATAATATGTTAGCTTTTTTAAGGGGGAATTATCTTTATGGATAATATAATGGAGAAATATTTTAGAAAACTAATAGAAGAATTTGTTAATGCTAGAGGTGTTAAATCAAGTGATATGAAATCAGATGATTTTATAGCTGACTTTCATCAATGGATTAAAGAACGTAAGAAAATAGGATTACAATATGTATGTTTTTTGGATCATTTAGGTTTTGATTATAAAGAATTAAACTGTGCTGAAATAGGTAAAAGTGGTTATGATTCAATAGTTGTTCCTTATAATACAACTATTATATCTCGTGTCCCAAATACTTTTGATTTTACCATTCGTAGTAAAGTTGCTTCTGGTAATATGAAAGTTATACATAATGAGCCAACATTTATAAATCAACATGGTAAGTTAAAAGTAATACCAGAAAGTGTTTTAAGAGCTTATATGACTCAAAATCCATTTTCTATGCAAAATATTGATGGATGGGATGATTTACATAATTCTAAAAGAAGCAACATAATAGTTGGAGTATATGGAAGTATACATGATAAAGATTATGAAAAGAAAATACATCAAATTGATTTATTTTTAAAACAATTAGATGAAGATTATGTAGAAGAATATGCTAGTCTTGGAGAAAACTACTTTTATGCAGTTGGTTCAAGAGGATTAGTTAAACAATTAGTTCACAGAAGATAAAAGCTAAGTTATTTCTTAGCTTTTTTTATGCTATAATATAAGAGCTAGAGGTGTATTATGATTGTAAGTACTTTCAATATACAAAATGATATTAAAAATTATAAAAAGAATAAGTCTATAGATATATTTAATTATATTAAAAAAAATAATATAGATATTATTGGTTTGCAGGAATTAACATATAAATATAACAATGAACTAAGTAGGTTAATTAAAGATACTTTTAGAATGGTTGGTAAATATAGATACTTTTTGAAACCATTATATTTATATAAAAATGAAAAAAATCCAATTATTTCTAAATATGAAATAATCAAAAATAAAACGTTTCATTTGCCATATTATGGTTCTAAATATAAAAGAGTACTTACACATGCAATTGTATTCTATGAAAATAAGGAAATTAGTGTTTATAATACACATTTAGAAGTAAAAGATTTGTTTATTAAACAAAAACAATTAGATTATATATTTAATGTTATCAAAGATGATAGAAGACCAATTATACTAATGGGAGATTTTAATTCTAAAGTTGATAGTGATGAGTTTGATAATTTTGTCTTAAAACTAAGTAATATTGGTATTAATAGAGTAAATATTAAAACTAATACATATATAGACTCTAATGATAATAAAGCAATTGATCATATTTTCTATAGTGAAGAATTTAATCTTAAAAGTAAAAAAGTAATGAAATCTATTAGATTTAGTGATCATTATCCTATAATGGTAGAATTGGAATTAGAAAACGAAAAATAGTTGTATATAAAAATTAAGTTTGTACTTAATTTTTATTTTTATAAGTGTTATAATTATTTTGTTAGGAGTGAAGATATGGAAGAAATTATTAAAAATTTATCAAATAAATCTGTAAACTTTTTAGTAGAAATATTAGGGGCTTTAATAGTATTAATAGTTGGATTTAAAGTAATTAACGTTATTGAAAGTAAACTAAGAAAACCAAGTAGATTTAATAAATTAGATCAAACTGTTAGATCATTTTTAGTTAGTTTTTTTACTATATCAGCTAAAATAGTATTAATAGTAATATTCTTATCAATTATTGGCGTTCCAATGGCATCACTTGTTACTATTGTTGGTTCTTGTGCAGTTGCAATTGGTCTTGCATTACAAGGTGGTTTATCTAATATAGCTGGTAGTTTAATGATATTAATATTCAAACCATTTAAAGTTGGAGATTTTATTTCAGCTTGTGGGTTTGATGGAACAGTAAAAGCAATTACTATGTTTTATACAACTATAACTACACCAGATAATAAGGTAATACAGCTTCCAAATGGAGGCTTGAGTAACTCTAATATAGTTAATTATTCAGCTAAGAGTGAAAGAAGAGTTGATATTGATTTATCAGTTGCTTATAGTAGTGATATTGATAAAGTTAAGAAGATAGCTTTAGAAGTAGTTGAAAAGAATAAATTAGTTAATCAAGAAAAAGAAAAATTTATTAGGCTTAAAACTCATGCAGAAAGCGCACTTGTATTTACTCTTCGTGTTTGGGTTAAAACTTCAGATTACTGGACTGTATATTTTGATTTAATGGAAGATATTAAGAAAGAATTTGATAAAAATGGTATTGAAATTCCATTTAATCAATTAGATGTTCATATGATTAAGTAATAAAAAGAGTAGTGGAGTGGTATTAGTGAAAAGGAAAATAGTTAAGACTATAATACTAATAATAGTTTATCTTTTAACAGTAGGTTATATTATTTATATATTCCCAAGATATAATGAAGAAAACTATATTAAAAAGGAAAATGATTTCCAGATAGTAGAAATAAAAGATTTGAAAACTAAGTTTGATTTATTAAAGTTTGATAATAAAACTAGGGATGATTATAAAGTAGATAATGTGGCTACTATTAAAACAAATATATTTAATAAAAAAGTAACAGTTACTATTACTATTGGAAATGTAGTTAGAAAATATATATTATCTACACTTGATAATGTAATATCTACTAGATCTAGTATAGATAGTGAATCTAACACTCATATTACTTATTTGCTCACTGAAGACTTAAAAGTATATAAAATAGTAGATGATCTAGCTAAAGTAAAAGAAGATGAAAACTATATGGGCGAACCAAAAGATATGGGACTTATTAATGTTAGTGCTATTGCGATTAACCAAGATGGTAAGTTTTCTTTGAAGGATAAAGAAAATAATAAACCCTGTGTTTATATTAAAACTAGTGATGGAAGAATGTTTAGTGATGAAGTATTAAAAGAAAAAACTTCATTAGTAGAAGTGGTTGAAAAAGTAAGTGAAAATACTAAAAAGAAGAAATAATATTTCTTCTTTTTTATATCATATAAAAATTATCAGTTGTGTCATTGATTGCAGTGCTTTCAAGTTTCTGTAATCTAGTATCTAATACTTTAACTTGTCTTTCTAATTTTGATATCCTCTCTTCATATTCATTTGTTTCTACCATATTAGGATTATTTAAGTTTGGTCCATATGCTTGATATTGAGTCTGGTAGTTATATCCATTTGGAGGTATAAACATTCCTGGATTATTAACTGAGCCCATAGTATTTTGATAAAACATATCTCTATTTTTCATATAATCACCTAATATAATATATGACAAATATATTAACATCGTGTATAATATTTAAGAAGGCGGGCGTATTGTTATGAGATTAAAACATATTAAAAACGCAGATATTATTATTAATAAGTCAGATTATATAGTTAAAGAACCTACAAAGTATAAGGGTAAGTGGAATAAATTATTTAATAATGATAATGATATTTATATAGAAATTGGTACTGGTAAAGGTAAGTTTATTACTTCTCTTGCTATTGATAATCCTAATATTAACTATATTGGTATTGAAAAGTATGATACTCCTTTAGTTGGTGCTGTTAAAAGATTAGAAAGTATTGACATACCAAACTTAAAACTAATATGTTTTGATGCCTTTAATATTTGTGATATCTTTGATAAAGAAGTAAGTTTAATATATTTAAATTTCTCTGATCCTTGGCCTAAAAATAGGCATGAAAAAAGGAGATTAACTTCCGCTAATTTCTTAAATAAATATGATAATATTTTTAAAGATAAGAAGATTATTCAATTAAAAACAGATAATGAATTATTATATGAATATTCTATTGAATCATTTGAGAATTGTGGATATGAGATTATTAAAAATGATAGTTCATATATAGATAAATATACTACTGAATATGAAGATAAATTTTTAAGTAAAAATATTCCTATTAAATACCTATATGTTGTTAAAAAATAAATAATTTGCTATAATTTTATAGTAGTGGAGTTTAAATGAAGAAGATTATAATTTTAATTTGTATGTTTTTATTAATTGGTTGTACAAATAATAATATTAATACTATGTCTTTAGAGGAGATAGTAAAAGACTCTATTAGTACTAAAAGTACATTGTTTAATACTAATAGTAAGGGATATAAATATTATTTGCCAACTGAGTTTTCTATTGCAAGAGAAGATGATTTTGTACAGGAATTAATATCACATAACACTAAGTATTATTTAAATATAGATATAGTTAGTTATTACTATAAAACTGTTATGAAAACAGAGCATGATTTTGATGATTATGAGTATTTTACTTTTGAGAAAGATGGTAACAATGGATACTTAAAAATAAGGAAAAATAATGATTACTTTTTTGTTGAGTTGTGTTATAATTATGCTATAATAGAAGTAGAGGTTAAAGAAAGTGAACTAAGATATGCAATATCTAGAGGTATTAGTATATTAAAGTCTATTAGATATAATGATTTAGTTATTGAAAGATACATTAATGATAACGATTTAGAGTCTAGTGAAACAGTATATAAAATACCAGAACCTAAAAACAAAGATGAATCTAGAAACATACTTCAATATATAGAAGAATATGAAGAAAGTAACTAAGAAGAGAAAGAGGTGCGACTAATGGGCGTATTTAGCAAACTAAAAGGCATTTTTTACGATGAAGTTGAAGTTGAAGAAGATGATACAAAAGAACTTGAGAAAGTAAATAAAATCGTTAAAAAAGAACCAAAAGTTGTAAGTGAAATACCAAAAATAGAAGAAGTTAAATTTAAACCAATAGAGGTTGAAGAACCAAAAGAAGAAATTAAAAAGCAAGAGAGTACTTTTGATGAAAGAGAATTATTTAGAAGTGAAAGAACTTTTAATTTTGTAGATTTTGATAATGATGAAGAAGAAATTGTACCATCAAAAAGAAATGTTTTAAGTGAACAAAATAGAGCACCTAAAATAGAAAATCCGGCAAAAGAAGTTCCAGATTCTAAAGTGTTTAAACCAACTCCAGTTATTTCACCAATTTGGGGAGTATTAAATAAAGATTATAAAAAAGATGAAATACAAGAAAAAGTACCAAGTAAATCAAGTGTAACATCTGCTTCAGTTACTTCATATGATACAGTTAGAAAAAAGGCATATGGAACACTTGAAGATCAATTAGAAGATACTTTAAATACTGTTAATAAATTAACAACAAAAGAAGTAAAAGAAGAAGCTAAAAAGAAAGAAATAGATGTTGATTTATTAGAACAAAAAACCCAAAAGATTGAAAATTTAATTAGTAAAATAGAAGAAGCAACTAATGATTTAGATAAAACTATGTCAATAGGTGAATTAGAAGATAAAGCAGAACTTGACAATTTTGATGATACTACTTCTAATAACGTAGTTTCTGATAAAACACTTACAGATAGTACTTTAGAACATGATTTATTTAATTTAATTGATTCAATGTATGATGATAAGGAGGAATAGTTTATGGAAACTTTGACTATGATTATATATGTATTACTAATAATGTTAATAAGTGTATCAATAGCCATTGGAATTAGACTAATCATTACATTACATAAAGTTGATGAATTATTAGAAAATGTTAATGATAAAGTTCATTCATTAGATAGATTATTTGAAATAGTAGATTTATTTAATGATAAAATGTCTATGGTTGGAGATGCAGTTGTTGGATTTCTAACTGGCGGACTTAAAAGAGTTTTTAAAGATAGAAAAAAACGTTATGATGAAGAAGAGGAGGAATAGTTTATGAAAAAAGGTGGATTTGGAAAATTTATAGGAGGTTTAGCTATTGGAGCTGGTCTTGGATTATTATTTGCTCCAGAAACTGGTGAAAAGACAAGGGAAAAACTTCAAAAGAAACTAGATGAAATTGTAAAGAAAGTTCGTGATTTAGATCCTGAAGAAGTAAAAGATGAAATTCTTTATAAGGTTGAAGAATTACAAGCAGAACTTGCTTCTTTAGATAAAGAAAAAGTTAAAGAAAAAGCTATTAAAAAGGCTAACGAACTAAAAACAAAAGCAGAAGAATTATATAAGTATGCTATTGAAAAAGGAACACCAGTTGTAGAAAAGGCAGCTGATGATATAAGACGTCAAACTTTAAAAGTTGTAAAAGATATAGAAGGTAAATTAAAAGAAGAAAAACCAAAGAAGAAATAAGAAATTATTTCTTTTTAATTTGACTTAAATAATAATATATGTTAGAATTTTTTTGTAAATGAGAAAAGAAATATTAATAATTCACTTATTATAGAGAGTTTACTATTGGTGGAAAGTAAATATAATAATTATTAATTCCTATCTTTTCAATTCAGGCAATTAAAATTGCTCGGGATTAACCGTTATAATAAATAAGATAAATAAAGGATGGTACCGTCATTATGACTCCTTGTGCTATCCTTTTTATATTGGAGGAAAGTTTATGAAAAATGAAAAAATAACACTTCGAAGTGAAAACTTTGCTAATTGGTATACAGATGTAGTAAAAAGTGCCCATCTTGCCGATTATTCAAGTGTAAAAGGTTGTATGGTACTTGAACCTAATGGCTATGCTTTATGGGAAAAAATGCAAAGCGTATTAGATTCTATGTTTAAGGAAACTGGACATCAAAATGTATCAATGCCACTTTTAATACCTGAAAACTTACTAAAAAAAGAGGGAGAATTAGTTAGTGGATTTGCTCCAGAATGCGCATGGGTTACTCATGGAGGAAGTAGTAAGCTTGATGAAAGATTAGCTGTTAGACCAACAAGTGAAACATTATTTAGTGATTATTATAGTAAAACAGTTAAAACTTATAGAGATTTACCAAAATTATATAATCAATGGTGTAGTGTAGTAAGATGGGAAAAGGAAACAAGACCATTCTTAAGAGGCCGTGAATTTTTGTGGCAAGAAGGACATACAGTTCACTCAACACAAGAAGAAGCAGAAGCAGAAACTAACAGAATGTTAGATGTATATAAAAAGTTTTTTGAAGATTATTTAGCTACTCCAGTTATTACTGGAAGAAAAACAAAGTCTGAAACATTTGCAGGAGCAGAATATTCATTAACAATTGAAGCTCTAACTCAAAACGGAGTTTGTCTTCAATCTGGAACTTCTCATTACTTTGGTCAAAAGTTTTCAAAAGCCTATGATATAAAATTTATAAATAAAGAAAACAAATTTGAATACTGTTATCAAACATCTTGGGGAGTATCTACTAGAATGATTGGTGCTTTAATAATGGCTCACTCTGATGATAGAGGACTTGTATTACCTCCAAAGATTGCTCCAAAGCAAGTAGTACTTATTCCAATTAAAAATGATGAAAGACTAATTAGTGTTTGTGAACATATTAAAGAAAGTTTAACTCAAAAAGAAATCACTTCTTATATTGACTATTCTGATAAAAGTGCAGGATTTAAATTTGCAGAAGCAGAAGTTAATGGAATACCACTAAGAGTAGAAGTGGGGCCAAGAGATCTAGATAATAATGAAGTAACTGTTGTTAGAAGGGATACTCTTGATAAGAGTGTTGTTAAGCTTAATGATGTTATCAATGTAGTAACTCAACAACTAGAAAAAATGCAAAGTGATATGTTTGAAAAAGCACTTAATAATTTAAATCAAAAAACATATGAAGCTAAAAACTTAGATGAAGTAAAAGAAATAATGGAAAATCATCCAGGATTTGTAAATGCATACTGGTGTGGAAATGAAGAATGCGAAACTAAAATGAAAGAAATAAGAGGAACTAAATCAAGATGTATTCTAGAAACACAAGATTATAAAGAAGAAAAATGTGTAGTTTGTTCTAAAAAAGCAAATCATAAAGTTGTATGGGGAATTCAATATTGACATAAATAAGCAATAATTGTATATTATTTAATACGTTGTTTTTTAAATTTACTAGAAAGGAGAATTCATGATAAAGAGAAGTTTAAAAGACTTTAATTATGATATAAAATTATATAAGTTATATAGAAAGTATATAGATCAAACTTGTATAAAAGATCTTAACAAATTAAATAGAACTATTTGGAAAATGAAACTAAGAGATTATTCTATGGTAGAAGATAGAGATTATTATAAATTAACTCTAAAAAGGTAATAAATACTTGACATAATAGTATAATTTATATATAATCTTAATTGTTGAAAAAGAAAGAAAGAGATCCACTCTTCACCAGATGTAAAAGTACATTGGTAATAAAGCTTAAAAAATGAAAAAGTTTTATAGTGGACTCATGTCCACTTTTTTAATTATAATATGGAGGTGTTTTAAAATAGCTAAGCAAAATAATGAAGTTCTAGTTAATGAACAAATTACTTTTCCAGAAGTAATGGTAATTGGACCAAATGGAGAAAAAATGGGGATTAAGAATATATCTGATGCCCTTACTTTATCTAAGTACGCGGGACTTGATTTAGTCTTGTTAAATAGTGACCCTAAAAATCCTGTTTGTAAGATAATTGATTACAATAAGTATCGTTATGAAAAACAAAAACAAGCTAAAGAAGCAAAGAAAAAACAAAGGGAACAAAATCTTGAATTAAAAGAGTATCGTTTAAGCGTTACGATTGATGTTGGAGATTTTGAAACTAAAATGAGAAATGCTAAAGCATATCTAGAAAAAGGACATAAAATAAAGGTTACTGTTAGATTTAAAGGAAGACAACTTGCACATCCAGAATTAGGACGTGAGGTTATAATGAAATTTGCAGATAGACTATCTGATGTTTCAGATATTGAGTCAATGCCTAAAATGGAAGGAAGAAGCATGCAACTATTTTTAACACCAAAGAAATAAGGAGGAGAGTTAATATGCCAAAAATGAAATCACATGGTGGAATCAGTAAGAAAATTAAAGTAAGAAAATCTGGTTCTACAAAAATTGGACATGTAGGAGCTAATCATAATAGCGGTAAGAAGCCAACAGACTTCAATAGAAAATCAAGAAAGGGTTCAGTACTTAGTAGCGCAGATGCTAGTAGATACAAAGGACTTTTAGGATAAGGGGGTAGAATATGACAAGAGTTAAAGGTGGAGTAGTTTCTAAGAATAGAAGAAGAAAAGTATTAAAAAGAGCTAAAGGATACTTCGGAAGTAAACATAGATTATATAAGACTGCTCAAGAACAATTATTTCATAGTGGAGCATACAGCTTTAATGATAGAAAGAAAAGAGCTAATGACTTTAGAAAATTATGGATTACAAGAATTAATGCTGCTTGTAGAAGCAATGATATAGTATATTCTAAGTTTATTAATGGTCTTAAGAAAGCAAACGTTGAAATCAATAGAAAAATGATGAGTGAACTTGCTATATTTGCTCCTGAAGAATTTACTAAATTAGTAAAAATAGCTAAGGATGCTTTAGAAGGAAAAACTACTAAAAAAGAATCAGAAGAAGTAGAAAAGAAAGTAAGTAAAGCTATTGAAGAAAAGAAAGATTATTCTAAATTAACAGTTGCTGAATTAAAAAGTCTTTGTGAAGAAAAGAAAATAGATACAACTGGTATGAAAAAGGCTGATTTAGTAGCTGCATTAGAAAAATAATTATTAACTATGAATTTATTCATAGTTTTTCTTTGACATAAAATAGATAATATTTTATTGTTTTTTATTTAGTTTTTGAGTATAATAATTTTCATTAAAAGGAAAAAAAGAATATGAAACAATATATAGATCCATTTTTATATAATTTGCCACATTTAGATTTACATGGATGTGATAGAACTATTGCACGAGCATTAATAAAAGAATTTATTGATGAAAATATAAGAATAAAAGAAAAAAAGATAGTTATTGTCCATGGAAAAGGAAGTGGTATTTTAAAGAACACTACTCATGATTTTTTACATACAAACAAATATGTAAAAGAATATAAATTAAATAACTATAATGATGGGGAAACAATAGTAGAACTTAAATAGGAGGAATAATGCAGCAATACTATGCCAAGAGTAAAAAAGATAATACTTTATTTTTAGATAATGATGAACTAAATCATATTAAAAATGTAATGAGAATGAAAGAAAATGACAAAGTAATCATTGTATATGATAATACTAGTTACATATGTTCTTTAAATAAAGATCTTTTATCAGCAAATATTGATAAAATATTTAAAGAAGGCAAAGAAATAAATGAATTTTGTGTTTATGTTCCACTATTAAGTGAAGAAAAAATGAGTTATATATTTAAACATGGTACAGAACTTGGGATAACTAAGTTTGTAGTAGTTCAGTATGAACACTGTAAATATAAATTAAAACAAAAAGACTATGATAAAAAACTAGTTAGATGGAATAAAATCATTAAAGAAGCAAGTGAGCAATCATATAGAGTAAATAAACCAACGCTTGAAAAGATTATAGATATAGGAAATATTGAAGGTAAATCTAACGTAAATATATTGTGTTCTCTTGACAAAAGCAATGTAAAAAACATATGTCAAGTATTAACAACTAATAATTGCAATGATAAAATAAACTTAGTATTTGGACCAGAAGGAGGTCTAAGTAAAAAGGAAGAAGAAATAATTGAAAGTAAGAATTATACTAAGACATCTCTAGGAGATGATGTTTTAAGGACCGAAACTGTTCCTTTAATGATTGCTTCAGTTGTTAAGTATTTGAAAGAAAGTGTGTAATATGAATAAAGTAGATATGGTTATAGATGCTTTTGTGACAGGAGATTATTTTATTATTTTTCTTGTGATTATTTTGGTAATACTGCTTGTATTAGTACTTGCTTTAATTAAAACAAGAGAAGACTATAATGAGTTATTAAATTCTGAAATAAAGAAGAATGATATTATAGAAGATAGTTCTGTTAATAAAGAAGATGATAGTGATTTGTTTGATGATTTGAAATTGCTAATGTCATCTGGTAATGATGATGTTATTGATGAAAATAAACCATTAATTAAACAAGTAGATATAAATAGTATTCAAAAATATAAAGATAATGCTCTTAAGTATGAAGAGCTTGATGAAGAAAATGCTGTAATATCTGCTGATGAATTAGAGAAAAGAGCTAAAGAGAGACTTGAAAATTTGGGTAGTACCGAAAACCAAGAAGCAATTCAAAAATATGAAGAAGAGCAAGAAAAGAAAGCAATTATTAGCTATGAACAATTATTAAAGAATGCATCAAATATTACTCTTTCATATAAGGAAGAAAAGAGTAAAGAAAAGGATGCTCCAAGAATTAATAAGATTGAACTTAGTCAAAAAGAAGTAACTGGACCTGAAGTATATTTACAAGAAGAAGAATTTTTAAAAATATTAAAAGAATTTAGGATATCGTTAGAATGAAGACATTTTTAATAAAAACATTAGGTTGTAAAGTAAATACATATGAAAGCGAGTTTGTAAGAAGCTTGCTTTTTAGTGCTGGTTATAAAGAAGTAGCAAATGATGCAGATATATGTATTATTAACTCTTGTACGGTTACAAATACAGCAGATAATAAAAGTAAACAAGTTATTAATAATATAAAGAAAAATAATAAGAATGCTATAGTTGTAGCTATGGGATGTTTTGTTCAATTTAGGAAAGATGAGATAGATAACTTAATAGATGCAGATATTATAATTGGTAATAATGATAAATCTAAAATATTAGATTATTTGAAAGAATATGATAAAAATCATAAAAAGATAATTGTTTTTGAAGATATGAGTAGTGTTAATTTTGAAGATATGGAAATAAAAAAATACGCTCATAGACATAGAGCTTTTATTAAAATAGAAGATGGATGTAATAATTTTTGTAGTTACTGTATAATCCCTTATGTAAGAGGTAGAGTTAGAAGTAAGGAATTTAATAAATGCATAATTGAGTGTAATGACTTAGCATTATCTGGACATAAAGAAATAGTATTAACAGGAATTCATACAGGTCAATATAATAGTAATTCTAAAAGATTAAGTGATTTAATAAATAAAATAAGTGAGAACTCTTTTATTAAAAGAATAAGATTATCTTCTGTTGAAATAGTAGAATTAGATGAAGGAATGATGAATGTTTTAAAAAACAACAAAACTTTTGTTTCACATATTCATATACCTCTTCAAGCAGGATCAGATCATATACTAAAACTAATGAATAGAAGATATGATAAAAAGTATTTTAAAGAAAAAGTAAATGAAATAAGAAGTATTAGAAAAGATATTTCTCTTACCACTGATGTAATAGTTGGTTTTCCAGGTGAAACTGATGAAGACTTTAATGAAACATTAGAATTCTGTAAAGAAATTGGATTTACTAAAATACATGTATTTCCATATTCTGATAGAAATGGAACAGTTGCTTCTAGAATGAAGGATAAAATACCTGGTAATATTAAAAAGGAAAGAGTAAGAAAACTAATAGAACTATCAAATAAATTAGAAAACGCATACTATAAAAAATTCATTAATAAAGAAGTAGAAGTATTAATAGAAGAAAAGAAAGAAGATTGGTTCTATGGGCATACTGATAATTATATTCCTGTTAAATTAAGTGGTGATTATAAAGTTAATGAATTATATACAATAAAACTAAATAAAGATAATATTGATTTTTAATATTATCTTTTTATTTTTATTTATGATAAAATTAATATAGGTGAAGATATGAAGAAGTTTATATTAATAATATGTTTGTTTTTACTTTGTGCTTGTGAGACAGTTAATAAAGTAGATGAAATGTTTATAACAGATTATTTAAATAATAAATATGGAGAAGATATTACATTTACTCCTAAATATATAAGCAGCTGTAGAATATATGAACTAGGTAAGTGTAGAGCATCATATCAAGCTAGTAATTTAAAGGATAAAGAAATACAAATTATATGGACTAAAGAAGATGGAAGCGATATGAAAGATGATTATTTATTTCAAAAGTATGAAGGTACTTTAAATAAGTATTATGCCAAATTATTCTCTAGTCTTATAAGTGGTAATTATAAATTAGTAATAATGGCTAATCAAAGTGATTATGCATGGGAAAAGAATTTAACTTATGAAGAGTTCTTTAAATATGAAAACCTAAACCTAGCAATATCTATTAACATAGCAAATAATAATATAGATTTGACTTCTTTAGGAGAAAGAATTAAAGATATATTAAAAAGTAATAACATCAAAAATGTAGCTTCATTATATTTAACAAACTATAATAGTAGTTGTAGTTTAAATGATTTAAGTAAGTGTACAAAGGTTAGTACTACATATGTAGAAGTTAAAATAGTAGAAAGTTTTGATGAAAATAGCAAAAATTATTGAAAAAATGGTAAACTTATGTTAATATTATATTACTTTGATTTTGTTGCATTTATGTAATTAAAATCAAAGTATTATTATGGCGAGGTAGCTCAGTTGGCTAGAGCATCTGGTTCATACCCAGGAGGTCGAGGGTTCGAGCCCCCCTCTCGCTACCAATGTGATAAGAAGCTCGAACTTTTTGTTTCGAGAGTAATAGATTACTAACTAGAAATAGTTAGTTTTTTTGTGCTTTTGAAGAAAGGATGAGTGATTATTATGTACAAGAATATAACTAAGCCTTTA
>JAEEGL012108579.1_pt1 | contig 55840 bp, 41 predicted proteins | sample 9134231 | NCBI WGS metagenome assembly JAEEGL01 (sample SAMN16246548, study PRJNA631951) | gut metagenome | biome: gut microbiome; feature: rumen; material: fiber-attached | host: Bos | place: Iran: Karaj | collected 2018-10
GGAGCCTATGGACATCTACCGCATCAATACCCCTGAGGAACTGCTGAAGGACAACACCTATCCCGGACGTGGCATCATCATCGGCAAGACGCCGGACGGAACGAAAGCCATGACCGCCTACTTCATCATGGGCCGCAGCGACAACAGCCGCAACCGGATTTTCACCGAGAAGAACGGCGAAGTCTTCACTGAGCCCTTCGACGCCGCGAAGGTCCAGGATCCCTCCCTGATCATCTATGCCGCGATCCGGACATATGAGAACAACCTGATCGTGACCAACGGCAACCAGACCGATACAGTCTGGGACGGCCTGAAGGACGGCAAGACCTTCTCCGCGGCGCTGGAAAGCCGGGAGTTTGAGCCGGACGGCCCGAACTTCACGCCCCGCATCAGCGGCATGCTGACCTTCGGCGAGGGAGATTTCACCTATCAGATGAGCATCCTCAAGAGCGCTGACGCGGAAGGTTCCGCCTGCAACCGCTTCACCTACAGCTATGCGCCGCTGAACGGCCTGGGACATTTTATCCACACCTATGTGTGTGACGGAAATCCGATCCCGACCTTCCAGGGCGAGCCGGAACGGATTGCGATAAGCAATGACATTGATGAGATGACCGACATCCTCTGGAAGAACCTGAATGAGCAGAACAAAATCAGCCTCTATGTCCGCTATGTGGACCTGAAGACCGGCGCGGCTGAGAACCGCCTGGTGAACAAGAATAAGTGAAGGAGACAGGAAAAATGAAGGAATTCGAGCTCAAATACGGCTGCAACCCCAACCAGAAGCCCGCAAAGATCTACATGAAAGACGGCAGCGAGCTGCCGATCAAAATCCTGTCCGGCCGTCCCGGATACATCAATTTCCTGGATGCCTTCAACAGTTGGCAGCTGGTGAAGGAACTGAAGGCTGCCCTGGGTATGCCTGCAGTGACCAGCTTCAAGCATGTGAGCCCCACTTCCGCGGCTGTCGGCATTCCGCTGTCCGATGATCTGAAAAAAGCCTGCTTTGTGGATGACATCGAAGGGCTGGATGATTCTCCCCTGGCCTGTGCCTATGCCCGTGCCCGCGGCACGGACCGGATGTGCTCCTTCGGCGACTGGGTTGCGCTGAGCGATGTATGCGACGTGACCACCGCCACGATGCTGAAGCGGGAAGTTTCCGACGGCGTCATCGCTCCCGGGTATGAGCCGGAAGCGCTGGAGATCCTGAAGACCAAGCGCAAGGGTAACTACAATATCGTGGAAATTGATCCGGATTATGTGCCGGAAGTGCAGGAGACCAAGCAGGTCTTCGGTATTACCTTTGAGCAGGGCCGCAACAACTTCGAGATCAACCGGGAACTGCTCTCCGATATCGTGACGAAGAACAAGGACCTGCCGGATTCTGCCGCGCGGGACCTGATTGTTGCCCTGATCACCCTGAAGTACACCCAGTCCAACTCTGTCTGCTACGCTGTGGACGGCCAGGCCATCGGTGTGGGTGCCGGCCAGCAGAGCCGTATCCACTGCACCCGCCTGGCGGGCTCCAAGGCGGACACCTGGTTCCTGCGCCAGCATGAAAAGGTGCTGGGCCTGCCCTTCCGGGCAGACCTGGGCCGGCCGGAACGGGACAACGTCATTGACGGTTATATCAACCAGAACGAAGAGGATGTCTGTGCTGACGGCAACTGGCAGAAGTATTTCACCGAGCAGCCCGCGCCTCTGACCGAAGCGGAGAAGCGCGCTTTCCTGAGCACCCGCCAGAATGTGGCCCTGGGTTCCGATGCCTTCTTCCCCTTCAGTGACAATATCGAACGCGCATACAAGAGCGGCGTGAAGTATATCGCGGAGCCCGGCGGATCCATCCGGGATGACGCGGTGATCGAATGCTGCGACAAATACGGCATGACCATGGCGTTTACCCACATGAGGCTTTTCCATCATTGATGGAAAAGCCTTCATGTGCAATGAAGAATGAAAAATGAACAATGAATAATGATATGGTGTTTACACCCGGTTCTGACAGGATAGGGAAGAAAACACATATGAATTATGAATTGTCCTGAAATATTCCCGAAAGGAAATGCAGATAAGCTATGAATATTCTTCTTGTCGGCGGCGGCGGCCGTGAGCATACGATTATCAGGAAACTGAGGGAGAACCCGGAAGTTGAAACCATCTATGCCCTGCCGGGAAACGGCGGTATCGCGGCGGACGCGACCTGCGTAAATGTAAAGGCTACAGACATTGAAGGCGTTGCCGCCTTTGCCCGGAGCACAAAGATTGACTATGCGGTTGTTGCACCGGATGATCCGCTGGTGCTGGGCTGTGTGGATGCGCTGGAGGCGGAAGGGATTCCTTGCTTCGGCCCCCGGAAGAATGCCGCCATCATCGAAGGCAGCAAGGTGTTCTCCAAGAACCTGATGAAAAAGTACGGCATTCCCACCGCGGCATATGAAGTTTTCTCCGATCCGAAGGACGCGCTGGCCTATCTTGAAACCGCTCCGATTCCCACGGTGATCAAAGCGGACGGACTGGCCCTGGGCAAGGGTGTGGTGATCGCCATGACCCGGGAAGAAGCCTGTGATGCCGTCCGGGAGATCATGGAGGACAAAAAGTTCGGCAAGAGCGGCGACCAGATTGTTATTGAAGAATTCCTGGAAGGTCCGGAAGTGACCGTGCTGTCCTTTACTGACGGCACAACCGTGAAGCCCATGGTTTCCAGCATGGACCACAAGCGGGCGGAAGACGGAGACCAGGGACTGAATACCGGCGGGATGGGTACGGTTGCCCCCAATCCCTTCTATACGGAAGACGTGGCAAAGACCTGCATGGAAACCATTTTCCTGCCGACGATCCGCGCAATGAAGGCGGAAGGCAGGGAGTTCCGCGGATGCCTCTACTTCGGCCTGATGCTTACGAAGGACGGCCCGAAGGTGATTGAGTACAACTGCCGTTTCGGGGATCCGGAGACCCAGGTGGTTCTGCCCCTGCTGGAGAGCGATCTGCTGACGATTATGCAGGCTGTGACAAACGGTACTCTTGCGGAATGCGAAGTAAAGTTCAGGGATGCCAGCGCCTGCTGTGTGGTGCTTGCCTCAAAAGGCTATCCTGTCAGCTATGAGAAGGGCTATGAGATTACGATCCCGGCGGAGGTTCTGCCGCATGTCTTTGTAGCCGGCGCGGCGCTGAAGGACGGGAAACTGGTTACTTCCGGCGGCCGGGTGCTCGGGGTTACCGCTGTGGCGGACACGCTGCAGGAAGCGGTAAAGGAAGCTTACGGCCTGGCTGACCGGATCACCTTCGGCAACAAGTACTGCCGCAGGGACATCGGCACCAGGGCGCTGAACGCAAACAAATAACACTGAATTAAACAGAGGTACGTATGGTATACAGAATATTTGTTGAAAAGAAACCCGGCCTGGACAATGAAGCCAGGGAACTGAAGAATGACGTGGTAAAGTTTCTGGGCATCAGGGGACTGGAAAAGGTCCGGCTGCTGAACCGTTATGACGCGGAGAACATTTCGGATGAACTGTTCTCCCTGGCGGTGCGGGAAGTTTTCTCCGAGCCCCAGCTTGACGACACCATGGAGCAGGTGACCGCTGACGGCGCCGCGGCTGTATTTGCCGTGGAATACCTGCCCGGACAGTTTGACCAGCGCGCGGATTCCGCTGCGCAGTGCATCCAGTTCCTGTCCCAGGGTGAACGGCCCCTCGTGCGCAGCGCGAAGGTCTATGTTCTCTACGGCAATCTCTCTGCGGAGGAAATTGCGGAGATCAAAAAGTATGTGATCAACCCTGTGGAAGCCCGGGAGGCTTCCCTGGAGCTGCCGGAAACCCTGAAGACCGAGTATGCGGTGCCTACGGAAGTGGCGACGCTTGAAGGCTTCACATCCCTTGACCGCGCCGGACTGGAGAAGTTTGTGGCGGATTACGGCCTGGCGATGGACGCGGACGATATTGCTTTCTGCCAGACCTATTTCAGGGCGGAAGGCCGGGAACCCACCATCACGGAAATCCGGATGCTGGATACCTACTGGAGCGATCACTGCCGCCATACGACCTTCCTGACGGAAATTGACAGCGTTCGCTTTGAGGATCCGGTGCTTGAAAAAGCCTGGAAGCGCTATATGGACGTACGCGCGGAACTGGGCAGGGAGAAAAAGCCCGTATGCCTGATGGACCTGGCGACCGTGGCGGTGAAATACCTGCGAAAGCACGGAAAGCTGGACAAGCTGGACGAGAGTGAAGAGATTAACGCCTGCACGGTGAAGATGGATGTGGAGCGGGACGGCGTAAAGGAACCGTGGCTGCTGCTGTTCAAGAATGAAACGCATAACCATCCGACAGAAATAGAACCTTTCGGCGGTGCGGCCACCTGTATCGGCGGCGCGATCCGGGATCCGCTGAGCGGCCGGGCATATGTCTACGGCGCGATGCGCGTAACCGGTGCGGCAGATCCTACGAAACCCGTATCTGAAACCATCCCCGGCAAGCTTCCCCAGCGCAAGCTGGTGACGACGGCTGCGGCGGGATATGCATCCTACGGCAACCAGATCGGCCTGGCCACGGGTATTGTGGATGAGATCTATCATCCCGGTTATGCTGCCAAGCGGATGGAAATCGGTGCGGTGGTTGCCGCTGCACCTGCGGAGAATGTACGCCGGGAACGGCCGGCCCCCGGGGATCTGGTGATCCTGCTGGGCGGTTCCACTGGCCGCGACGGTATCGGCGGTGCAACAGGATCCTCCAAGGCACACAATGCCCACAGTGTGGAAACCTGCGGCGCGGAGGTCCAGAAAGGCAATGCGCCTGAGGAACGCAAGCTGCAGCGCCTGTTCCGCAATCCGAAGGCAACGAAGCTGATCAAGCGCTGCAATGACTTCGGTGCAGGCGGCGTCAGCGTTGCCATCGGCGAACTGGCGGACGGCCTGGATATTGATCTGAACGCAGTGCCGAAGAAGTATGAAGGCCTTGACGGCACAGAACTGGCGATTTCCGAGAGCCAGGAACGTATGGCAGTGGTTGTGGCCGCGGAAGATGCGGAAGCATTCCTTGCCCTGGCTGCAGAAGAAAACCTGCAGGCCTGCGTTGTGGCAAAGGTGAAGGCGGATCCGCGCCTGACCATGAGCTGGAACGGAAAGACAATCGTGGATATCAGCCGGGAGTTCCTGAACTCCAACGGCGCACCGAAGCATACGGTGATCACGCCGGCGGCATCCCGCCCCGCGGCGGAACTGCCGAAACAGGCGGAGAAGGATTTCGTTTCCCAACTGAAGGAAACAGCGGCAAACCTGGCTGTCTGTTCCCGCCGGGGCCTGTCCGAGCGGTTTGACTCCACCATCGGTGCGGGCACGGTGCTCATGCCCTTCGGCGGAAAGAATCAGCTGACGCCCATCCAGGCAATGGTGCAGAAGATCAGCCTTGAAAAGGGCCATACGGACGACTGCTCCCTGATGGCCTGGGGCTATGATCCGGAACTGACTTCCTTCAGCCCCTATCACGGCGCGTATCTGGCGGTGGTGGATTCAGTCACCAAGCTGATTGCTGCCGGCGCCTCCTTTGAAGATGTCTACCTGACCTTCCAGGAATACTTTGAGAAGCCCGGTACGGACGGAAAGCGCTGGGGCAAGCCCCTGGCTGCGCTGCTGGGTGCCTTTGAGGCCCAGATGAACCTGGGAATCGGCGCGATCGGCGGCAAGGACTCCATGTCCGGTTCCTTTGAAAAGCTGGATGTGCCGCCTACGCTGGTTTCCTTTGCGGTGACCACGGCAAAGACGGGCGATATTATTTCTCCCGAGTTCAAGCAGGCAGGCCACCCTGTGGTGGTGCTGGAGCCGGAGCGGGACGAACAGGGCCTGCCGGTAACGGAATCCCTGCTGGCGCTTTATGCGCAGGTGACGGATCTGATCCGCAGCGGCCGGATTGTTTCCTGCCGTACGGCGGAAATCGGGGGCTCCCTTGCTTCCGTGCTGAAGATGGCGCTGGGCAACGGCCTGGGCTTCACCTTTGAAAAGGACTGGGAGCTGGACGAACTGACGGAGGTTCGCTACGGAAGCTTCATTGCCGAACTGACAGAAGAGGCGGATATCGGCAGGAAGCTGGGTGTTATCACGGAGACGACTGCGCTGACCTGGCGGGACAGCACCGCGGATCTGAAAGAGCTGCGGGTCATCGGCCGGGACAAGCTGGAAAAGGTTTATCCGACCCTGAACCCGGAATGGACGCCGGATGACCGTGCGGAGGCTGACGCCTGCTGGCCGGCGGCGCGACAGGCGGACCGGGTGGAAACCTTTAACTACAGGACAGCAGAGTGGAAAGCACCGGCAGTCCGTATGGCAGTTCCCAAGGTGCTGATTCCGGCATTCCCCGGTACCAACTGTGAGGTAGACAGCGCACGCGCGGCGGAGGATGCCGGTGCGGCGGCAGAAATCTTTGTGGTGCGGAACCGGACAGCGGAAGAGATTGCCCGCAGTGCGGAAGCTTTCGCGGCGAAAGTGCGGGAAAGCCAGATGATCTTCCTGCCCGGCGGCTTCTCTGGCGGCGACGAGCCGGACGGCAGTGCTAAATTCATTATCGCGTTCTTCCGGAACCAGGGAATCAAAGAGGCTGTTACAGAGCTGCTTGATCAGCGGGACGGCCTGATGTGCGGTATCTGCAACGGTTTCCAGGCACTGATTAAACTGGGCCTGGTGCCTTACGGCAAGATCATCGAGACCGATGAACACTGCCCGACCCTGACCTTCAATACCATCGGACGGCACCAGAGCCGTATCGTACGTACCCGGGTGGCCAGCAACCTGAGCCCCTGGCTCCGCGGCGCGGAAGTCGGCGCGGTGTACAGTGTTCCGATCAGCCACGGTGAAGGACGCTTCCTGGCGGAGGAAAGCCTGATCCGGAAGCTGGCGGAGAACGGCCAGATTGCCACCCAGTATGTGGATCTGGATGATCAGCCGACCATGGACCTGCGGTTCAATCCCAACGGCAGCCTGTATGCCATTGAAGGCATCACAAGCCCGGACGGACGGGTGTTCGGCAAGATGGGACACAGCGAGCGGGTCGGAAAGGACCTGTACAGGAATGTTCCCGGCAACTATGACATCAGGATGTTCGAATCCGCAGTGAAGTATTTCAAATAACCTGTCTCTGTATACCCTGTGTAAGTATGATTGAAAAGGAGAAAAAAAGATGGCCTACTTATCAGACATCGAGATCGCCCAGCAGTGTGAGATGAAGCCGATCATGGAGATCGCAAAGAGAGCCCACGTGGACGAAAAGTACGTGGAACAGTACGGCCGGTACAAGGCCAAGATTGACCCTGCGCTGATTGACGAGACCGACCGGAAGCCCGGCAAGCTCGTTCTGGTTACAGCCATCACGCCTACCCCCGCAGGCGAGGGCAAGACGACGACCACGATCGGCCTGGCGGACGGCCTGAGCCGTATCGGCAAAGATGTTACCGTGGCCTTGCGCGAGCCGAGCCTCGGCCCGGTTTTCGGCATCAAGGGCGGCGCTGCGGGCGGCGGATACGCCCAGGTGGTACCCATGGAGGATATCAACCTCCACTTTACCGGTGACTTCCATGCCATCGGTGCGGCGAACAACCTGCTTGCCGCCATGCTGGACAATCATATCCAGCAGGGAAATGCCCTGGGCATTGATGTAAAGAAGATCACCTGGAAGCGCTGCGTGGACATGAATGACCGCCAGCTCCGGTTTGTAGTGGACGGCCTGGGCGGCAGGGCCAACGGAACGCCCCGGGAAGACGGATTTGATATCACGGTGGCCAGTGAAATCATGGCGGTGTTCTGCCTGGCTTCATCCATTAAGGACCTGAAGGAGCGCCTGAGCCGCATCATTGTTGCATACACCTATGATGACAAGCCTGTGACCGCGGGCGACCTGAAGGCGACCGGCGCCATGGCAGCCCTGCTGCGTGACGCGCTGAAGCCCAACCTGGTCCAGACCCTGGAGGGCACCCCGGCGTTTGTGCACGGCGGACCTTTCGCAAATATCGCCCATGGCTGCAACTCTGTGATGGCTACCCGGATGGCGATGCGGATGGGTGACTATACCGTGACGGAAGCCGGCTTCGGCGCCGACCTGGGCGCGGAAAAGTTCCTGGACATCAAGTGCCGCATGGCGGGTCTGACTCCGGACGCTGTGGTTGTGGTCGGTACCGTACGCGCGCTGAAGATGCATGGCGGCCTGGACAAGAAACAGCTGGCCAGCGAGGACCTGGAAGCGCTGGAGCGGGGCATCCCGAACCTGCTGCGCCATGTGAACAACATCAAGAATGTGTATCAGCTGCCCTGCGTGGTGGCCATCAACCGTTTCCCGACAGATACGGATGCTGAGATTGACTTTATCATCCGCAAGTGCCGGGAGCTGGGTGTGAACACGGTGCTGTCCACTGTATGGGCGGAAGGCGGCAGGGGCGGCGAGGATCTGGCCCGCGAAGTTGTCCGCCTGTGCGAGGAAGAGAAGGGTAATTTCACTTTCTCCTATGAGCTGGATGCCTCCATTGAGGAAAAGCTGGAAGCTGTTACGAAGAAAATCTACGGCGGCGCCGGTGTAATGCTGACCCCTGCCGCGAAGAAGCAGGCGGAGCGCCTCACGGAGCTGGGCTTCGACAAGATGCCCGTATGCGTGGCCAAGACCCAATATTCCTTCTCGGATGATCCTGCGCTGCTCGGTGCGCCGGAAGGCTTTACCGTAACCGTGCGGAACCTGAAGGTGTCCGCCGGTGCCGGTTTCCTGGTTGCCCTGACCGGTGAGATCATGACAATGCCCGGCCTGCCCAAGGCGCCTGCCGCCGAGCGGATCGACGTGGATGACGTGACCGGCAAGATCAGCGGACTGTTCTGATCCGGATATATATTATTGGAAACTGAATCGATGTATAAAGATGCACCCCGGGATCATGTCCCGGGGTGCATTGTTTCGATAATCCGGTCAAACCGGATCTCTTTCAGGTGCCGGATAACGTCACTGACAGATTTCATGTCGAATTTTTTCAGGATGCTGTGAATCTGGGACTTGACAGTTCCCTGGGAAACATAGCGGGATTCGGAAATCTGCCGGGCATTCATTCCCTGATAAAGGCATTTCAGCACTTCAAACTCGCTGTTGGACAGCATTGTGAGGATGTTCAGGCCGTAAAGCAGGCCGTTCTGTTCCTCCCGGACCCGCTTCAGTTCCTGAATAATTTTCTCCGCATATTTGGGCCGGAGAATCATCTGGTTCTGATGGGCGTTCCGGATGGAAGTCAGGATCTGGCTGATGGAATCGGTTTTGATAATATAATCGATCACGCCTGCGCAGTAGGCCTGGAAGAGCAGGTCATCGTCCTCCAGAATGGTGAGGATAATGATTTTGGTGCCGGGGAATTCCGTCAGGATCTGTTTGGAAGCAGAGATTCCTGCCACGCGGGTCTCCATCTGGATATCCATCAGGATGATGTCGGGCCTGAGTTCCCGGGCCAGCTGGACAGCTTCCGATCCGGAGGATGCGGTTCCGGCCAGTTCCATGTCTGCTTCATGACTGATGATGTTGGCAAAATAGCTCCGGATTTCGGGGCTGTCATCCGCCATCATAACCCGTATTGGCTTCATTGTGCGTCATTCCTTTCTCTGGGAAGGAGAATATCCACCTGGGTAAATGATTTGCCTTCCTGGTCGCTGCTCCGGATCCGCATCTGGCCCAGCTGGGCGTTGACTACCCGGAACGCATAGGGCAGACCGATGCCCCAGTTGCTCGTTTTGGATTTGGTGGACACAAAAGGCATCATGACCCGGCGCAGTTCTTCCTGCGGGATACCGGGGCCGTTGTCCCGGATGGACAGGCTGACCCAGGCTCGGCTGGCGTCCACACTGACAGAGATTTTTTTGTCTTCCCGCCCGGACAGCTGCAGGGCGTCCACTGCGTTGACAAATATATTCTTCAATGCGTTCCGTGTATGGTACTCGTCCACCATGCACCGGACGGGCTCGGCGCAGAAATGTGTTTCGCACCGGATTCCTTCCGGCAGGGTGAGCGTGTCCAGTGCCTGGCTGACCAGCGTGCGCATGTCTGTCGGTATCGCGTGCAGATGCAGCTCCCGGATCCGGTTCAGGGAGGAAGTGATCATCTCCATGCGGTCCTTCGCGATTTCGGTCAGGCGGTCCAGCTTTTCCAGGCCCTCCTGTGTGCCGTAGGCGGCCCGGGCCTCGTTGGCCAGGATCAACATGCTGAACATCAGGTTCTTTTCGGAATGGAACACATCCTTCAGGTTCCGGTTCAGGTCCTCAATGCTGTTCTTCATGGCTTTCTTCCGGGAAAGCAGGACCAGGTCCCCGCTGAAGATCCGGTTGGCGCTCGCCAGGATCAGGGTCAGCGTCAGGAGGGAGAACAGCAGGAATAACAGGGTAATCCATCCCGGCAGCCATGTTCCGTTTGCAAAAAACCAGAAAGCGCTCAGGAACACAGCCTGGCTGCTCAGGGCGAGCGGAATGGTATGGAACACGATGAAAAACACAAAACCGTACAGGCTGGTGATTCCCAGCAGCAGAAAGAATGTATCACCGAAGCAGGTGATGTTCTTTCTTGTGTACTGTACAATCAGCACCAGAACCGGAGACAGCACGAACAGCAGGATCAGTCCCTTGAACAAAGCGCTTGCCAGTGTGACCAGCTGTACAAAGGAAGCGCGTGCTGCGCCCCTGAGTTCATAGTATTTCATATACAGGCGGAAGGCGCAGGCAGGAGAGAAGAAGATCATATAAGCTGTCAGGAACAGGGCGACGGCAGTGCCGCACAGAATCTCCCAGAACAGTCTGTGCCGGAGTGTTTTGATATTCCGGGCGATCAGCATCAGCACCAGCACGATGCCGCAGAAAAAGATCAGTGTTCCCCAGTTGCGCAGCGTCTGTGCCTGTGCCAGCGGAAGCCGCATGGCGCAGATCAGCCGGAACAGCTGCAGATCCAGTGACCGGAGCGGAAAGTACTGCGGCGTGGTATACATGGAAGTGCTGCTGGTCTGGAACAGGACAGCAACAGAGGTAATGCTGATCCCCGCGTTCAGCAGGAACAACGGGAGGCCGAAGCGGCTGCGGAGCGAAAAGATCAGCAGCAGAACCGCGGCAATGACCAGGATTATGATACTCAGCGCCATAAGCGGTGTCTTCCTCTTTCCGGTTTTTTTCATCAGGGCTGAACGAAGTCGGCTTTTTTGTTATAATCCGTTCAATATCAATGCTAACACAGTATTCTCCTTGTTTCAAGGGAGGCATTTTTCGCCGGAAGGGTATAAAAAAAATACACCTCTTTTTTGCGCTTCCGGACAAAAAGCAACATCCCCGAAAGAGGGGATAGACGAAAAATCGTACTGTTCACCTGCGGTGAACCATATATAATGAGACAAGAGTGAGGCAGGAGGGCAAAATCTGCCCAAAGCAACCGAACAAGGGGAGGTCCCTTCATGAAACGCAAAGTACTGGCAGTCCTGATTGCGGCGGTTATGCTGCTGTCCTGCATTCCGGCTGCCGTCCTGGCGGATGACAATGTTGAGCATATCGTTGTGTGGAGTGACAATGCCCATGAGCAGTCAGTCCGTGTAAAACAGGTAGATGAATTCAACGCGACCATCGGCAAGGAACTTGGAATTGTGATCGATTATACCGTATACGGAACCGATTATTCGGACACGATCAACATTGCCCTGATGGCCAATGACGGTCCGGACCTGTTCCGGCCCTCCAACAATACTTTTGCGGGGTTTGTACAGGCCGGGTATGCTGTTCCGATCTCCGAACTGGAAGGCAGCGAAGACCTGCTGTCCCTGTACAACACAGATGAACTGATCGTCGGCGATCAGCTGTTTGACGGCAAGGTATACACACTGCCCTACAGCCTGCAGTCGTACAAGATGATCATCAACAAGGATCTGTTTGACCTGGCGGGCATTGCGGAGCCCCCGAAGACCTGGGAGGAAGTCCGGGAAGATGCCAGACTGATTACCGAAGCTGCCCAGGGCAGTGCCTACGGTTATTTCCTGGCGCTGCAGAGCGGCTGGTGCCAGGATCACTACATTTACAGTGTCAATACCGGTTCCCTCGGACACTTCGGTTTTGATGCTGTGAGCGGAAGCTACCGTTACGCGGACGGCCTGCCGGTGATCAACAGCCTGCTGGGCATGATTGAAGACGGCAGCATGTTCCCCGGTTTTGAAAACCTGGATGCGGATACAGCCCGGGCGCAGTTCGCTGCCGGCCGTGTCGGCATTGTCATGGCAGCCAGCTTTGACGTGGCGGTGTATACGGAGCAGTTCCCGGCCATGTGCAACTGGATCGTCTGCGATCCGCCGGCTTTTACTGAGGACGGATACGGCTACAAGGAAATGGTGACCGCGGTGGACCTGCTCGGCGTGGCAAAGAAAGCGCTGGACAAGGACACCTCCAAGGTTGCAAAGGTGCTCGAGTGGTTCTATTCGGATGAGAATCTGGTTGAGATGTATGAGAAGGGAATGTATATTCCCTACCGCAGCAATGTGGTCGGCATGGCAAAGGAATCTTCCGTTACCGGCTGGAAGGAATTCTCCACGTTCAGGGATGATCAGTTTATTATCAGGATGGCCGATCCGAAGGGTCTCCTCCATTATGAAGGACTTTCCGCGCGGGAAACATTGGGCAAGCTGCTTTCGGGAGGGTTCTCCGAAGATGCAGAAACAGTGCTGAAGGAACTGGACAGCCGGCTGAATGCAGCATTCGCGGCACTGGATCCCGAGGTACAGGCAGCTTATATCGCGCAGCCCGGTTACGTTGTTACCAGGGACAAGTGACCGATCGGGAAGGTCCCGGCGCGCCGGCGGATGCCGGCGCGCCTTTTCAAGGAAGGAGCGGCGACCATGACATCTTCCGCAGTCAGAAACAGAGGGCTCAGAAAGGATAACCGGCAGGCGTTCCTGATGATCTTCCCTTTCCTGATCGGGTTTGTTTTGTTCAGCTACGTTCCCATTCTTTATATACTTCGATATGCTTTTACAGATTATAACGGCTATTCCGCTCCGAACTTTACGGGGCTTCATAATTTTGTCCGGATCTTTACGGCGGAACCGGATTTCTGGATATCCATTGTCAACACATTCATTCTGTCGTTCTGCAAGCTGCTGGTGGAGATTCCGCTGGCGCTGCTGCTGGCCGTCCTGCTGAACAAAAAACTGAAGGGGATCGGGTTTTTCCGGGTGACGCTGTTCATGCCTGCTGTGATATCGGCAGCCATTATCGGCCTGATCTTTTCCCTGCTTTTTGCCTCCTTCAACGGAACGGTCAATACGATGCTGCAGAACCTGGGGCTGATCCGCCGTCCGATCAACTGGTTCGGAACCAAGGGATCGGCAATGCTGGTGCTGGGCATTGCGTCCGTCTGGCAGAACTACGGAATCAATATGATGTTCTTTCTGATGGCGCTTCAGAGCATTCCGCAGGAGATCAACGAATGCGCTGAACTGGACGGCGCGGCCGGCATCCGGAAATTCTTCCGGATTACCCTGCCGATGATTATGCCGATTTTTGAATCTGTGCTCCTGATGGCCATTATCGGCAGCATGAAGGTCTGCGACCTGGTGATCTCCCTGACCAACGGCCAGCCCGGCGGCAGCACGGAGGTTGTGATGACCTTCATTTACAAGTACTTCTTTGGCAATTCGGGCCGGAATATCCAGATCGGTTACGCGTCTGCCATGTCGGCGGTAACGGCGGTTATCCTGGGGATCGTGACGATTGTATATATCCGCGGCACCCGGAAGATCAGGGAGGTCTGAACATGGAAAACCGAAAGGTGCTTCGCCAAATCCCGGTTTATCTGTTCCTGACCGTGTTTTTCCTGATCGCGATTTTCCCGGTGCTCTTCACGTTTCTGTCTTCCTTCAAGAGCAACATGGATATCCTGACAACAGGAAACAGCCTGCTTCCGAAGGAATTTGTGCTTGAAAACTATTCGAAAGCCTGGGAGATGGCGGATTTTTCCACCTATACAAAGAACAGCGTTTTCCTGTCCTTCTTCTGTGTGATTGGCGCCGTCTTTTCCAGCACCTGCTGCGGATATGCTTTTTCCCGGGGGAAGTTCCGGGGAAAGGAAGCAATCTGGTACCTGATGATTTCGTCCATGTTTGTTTCCCTGGGCACACTGACACTTTATCCCCTGCTGATGATCATGAAAGTGATCAGCCTGAACAAGAGCCTGTGGGGCGTGATTATTATCCGGGTTTTCGGGATGAACGTGACAAACCTGTTTATTGCCAGGGGGTATATCAACACGATTCCCACGGAGATTGACGAAGCAGCCCGGATTGACGGATGCTCCTTCTTCCGGATTTATTACAATATCATCTTTCCGCTGTGCAAGCCGCTGATTGCCACTGTTGCGATCCTGGCCTTCCGGAGCAGCTGGAACGATTATATGCTGCCGATGGTTTTCACGATGACAGATCCGAAACGGATGCCCCTGGTGGTCGGAATCATGCGGCTCAAGTCTTCCGGGGCAGCGGCGTCCTCATGGAACCTGATGCTTGCGGGGACTGCCATTTCCCTGATTCCGATGATGGTGATCTATCTGGTCTTTAACCGCTATTTTGTGACCGGCATGACCAGCGGTGCTGTGAAGGGATAGTTTTACCGTCCGGGAACAGGAAATTCTTATCCGGATACTGAATTCTTCCTTAAACGGAGGAATTGGGTATAATTCCAAATCAATTTCATAAAGGAGGATCCCCATGAAGAAGTACCTTTCCATTCTTCTGGCGCTTGTGATGGTGTTTGCCATGATGAGCGTCGCCGCTGCGGACGCCGGTACGTTTACCGGAGTCGGCGACGGCAAGAACGGCGCGGGCTCCATTGAGGTCGAAGTCGACGTCAATGAAGAAGGCGCTGTGATTGACGTGCGCGTTACCAAGAACGGTGACGATGCCGGCATCAGCGATGCCGCGGTGAATAATATTCCCGCGCTGATCGTTGAGCTGCAGAGCGCGAACATTGACGCGACCACCGGCGCGACCCTGACCCAGGGAGGTATCCAGATGGCTGTACTGGATGCCATCCGGAAAGCCGGCCTGGACGAGGCTGCCTGGAGCGAGCTGAAAGCGCCTGCCGCTGAAAAGAGCGAAGACGTTGAAGCGACCTATGACGTGGTTGTTGTCGGCGGCGGCGGAGCCGGTCTGACGGCTTCCATCCGCGCGGCGCAGGCCGGTGCCAAAGTGGTCCTGATTGAAAAGACCGCGGCACTGGGCGGCAACACGCTGATTGCGGGCCAGGGATTCAACGCGGCTGACCCGGAGCGTCAGCATGCCATGGAGATGAACGATTCTCTCCGCAAGGAACTGGAAAGCTACCTGGAGCTGAAGCCCGAAGATGTGGGCGATTTCGGCGAAGTGCTGACCACTGTTCAGGAACAGATCAGGGAATACCTGGCCAGCGGCGAAAAGTACCTGTTCGATACGCCTGAACTGCATATGTTGCACTGCTATCTGGGCGGTACCCGTACCGGCCTGGACGGCACCACCATTTCCCCGGACCTGGCACTGATCGATGTGTTCGCGCACAGCGCGGATGCTGCTCTGGACTGGGCTGAGAGCATCGGTGTTCAGTGGAGCGATACCACTGCCACCATCCTTGGCGCCATGTGGCCCCGTTCCCACAGCCTGACCAACGGCAATATCATTCCGATCCTGGAGAAAGCTGCCCGTGACGCAGGCGTGGAAATCATGCTGAACACCAAGGGCAACGAGATCATCATGGTTGACGGCCGCGCGGTCGGCGTGAAGGCTGAGACCACTGACGGCGCTGCTGTGCTGCTCCATGCGGACAAGGGCGTTGTCCTGACCACCGGCGGCTTCTCCGCCAATGCGCCTATGGTTGTTGAGTACAACAACTACTGGCCCGGCCTGTCTCCCACCATGCCCTCCACGAACTCCGCTGCCATTACCGGCGACGGCATCAACATGGCCAAGGCAATCGGTGCGGATCTGGTCGGCATGGGCTTTGCCCAGCTGATGCCCTCCTCCCATCCTGTGGACGGCTCCCTGTTCTCCGGTATCTGGGGCAGCGCTGAAACCCAGGTGTTTGTGAACAAGGAAGGCAAGCGCTATGTGAATGAGTATGCTGAGCGTGACGTGCTTTCCAAGGCGGCGCTGGACCAGACCGACGGCATCTTCTACATCATCTGCGATGCGAAGATCGCTTCTGATCCGGACCGGATTGCTTCCATGGAAGCTGCCGGCAACGTGGTTTCCGCTGATACGCTGGAAGAGCTGGCCAACAAGCTGGGTATCCCGGCAGACACTTTTGTGGAAACAATCAACCGCTACAACACCTTCGTGGAAAACCAGGTGGACGAAGACTTCGGCAAGCCGCTGTTCGGTGAAAAGATCGATACGGCTCCCTTCGTGGCCACGCCCCGTTCTCCCTCGCTGCATCACACCATGGGCGGCGTGAAGATTGACCCCGATGCCCACGTGATCAACACCGAAGGCAATGTGATCCCCGGTCTGTACGCAGCCGGCGAGGTCTGCGGCGGAATCCATGCCGGCAACCGTCTGGGCGGCAACGCCATGACGGACTTCCTGGTATTCGGTTCCATCGCCGGCACCAATGCGGCTGAAGGAAAGTAATCCGCATTTCCGGTATCAAACAAACGGCCCGTCGGAGCAATCCGACGGGCTTTTATTTATCTTCATGGTGTTATTCCGCTTCTTCTGTCCGCTGCAGGAAGGAGTACATGACATAGCCTTCGATTACATCTGTTTTGACGCGGACCCAGCCGTCCACTTCGGCCTCCTCCAGCACGATCAGCTGCTGGTGCTTGTACAGCCGCCGGAGAACCTTTGAGCCGGCGGACGGCTTTTCCCGGAGGTTCAGCGTGCTGTCATCATCGATGTTTTCCACCGTGGCCAGCCAGGCACCCTCCGGCAGGGATTCCGTAACAGGCATCAGGGTCGGCCGGGGGGTGGCGGTGGGAACGGGGCCGGGCGTTTCACCCAGTACCGGATCCGGGGTGGGCAGCGGAGCGGCTTCCCCGGCGTACTGCTTCAGTTTGGCGCCGGGATAATAGAAATCCAGAATCTGTTTGAAGGTTCTTTTTCCTTCGGAGGCCTGATACTGGGCGCCGCGCTGGCTCATGCCGACACCGTGGCCGTAGCGGCCGGCAGTCAGGATAAACCCGTCATCGTTCTCGGCGACGGTGATAATCTCATTGTTGGCACCGTATACGCTAAGGCCCAGCAGGAACACTGTTTCCGGAAACAGATCCAGCGTGACGGTGTATGTGCCTGCAGCACTCAGTTCCGGCGTGCCTTCTTCGGCAGGAACCGGTGTGGCAGCCGGAACGGCTGTCGGACCGGGACCGTCGATCTCATCAAAATGGAGTTCATCCTCATCGAAAGCACGGGCGGCAGTATGGCCTGTACGGCCTTCCTTCAGAACGGCTGAAATATCCAGCGTCAGTTCAAGCCGGGTCATCAGCCGGCTGGGCACGGCATACCGCGGTGCGGTCAGTTCAACCTTCCGGATGGCGTCCACCCGGAAGGTGTCCGATTCAGACATGCGGTAGTCAGAAAGCCCGGGTTCTTTTTCCAGGACTGTCCGGATCAGGCGCAGCATACCGGAGGAAAGGCCCGTGCCATCCCGGCGCAGCACAGCTATGCGGACCGTGCTTTCGGGGTTCTGAATGTCCCAGGGATCATCGGTCATGGCAAAACAGCCGGGGATATTGTCACCTTTCCAGATGTTTCCGGGCAGTTCCGTCTGGCCGCCGTTCGAAGCGCTGTACCAGGCGGTGATCAGCTTGCTGTTGTATGTCAGAACCAGCCCGGCGGTTTCCTCCACAGCCCGGGCGGTGTTTTCACTTTTATCCGGTACGCCCCGGAAAACCTGGTCATTGGTGTTGTCCACCACGTCCCATTCCGCCCCGGAATTCATCTTGCTCAGCGCATAGGTCCGGGCGCAGACAGCCTGCACTTTCAGTGCTTCAAGCGGGAAAGAATCACTCATTTCATAGGGAACCACACCCTGCAGATAAGCTTCCAGCGGCAGGGTCAGGATCGGGCGGATCGTACCGTCCTTTACGGTGAGCGTAAGATCTCCGGGGTATACGCCGGACTGCAGGTTGAAACGGATTCTCGGTTCCAGATCCCCGTCCCGCCGGCGGAGCAGCATCAGCTCTTTTCCTGCGGACAGGGAAAGGCCGTCATAAAACAGTACCAGTTTGTCTTTGCGCAGCAGCACGGTAATCTGTGCACCGGCCGGCAGCATGATTTCCGTTCCGTCTGCGCAGCGGGCGAGGTACCGGCCTTCCAGTGTCATCCAGGCTTCGTCGGCCAGGTTCAGCCGCGTGAGCAGCACGCGGATTACCAGGGGTTCTTTTGTATTTGCAGCCAGAGAAAGCTGCGGAAGCAGCAATACCGCGCACAGGAGCAGCAGCGCTATCCGCCGCAATACAGCTCCGGTCCGGTGTAACTTCATTTTCTGTGCTCCTTTTTCCATGCCCGGATCTGTTCCAGGCGTTCTTTGTAGCGGCTTTCCTGTCCCTGATCTGTCGGGTGGTAGAACTGCCGGTCCTTCAGGGCATCCGGCAGACACTGCATGGCAGTGATTTTTTCTTCGTAGTCATGGGCATACTGATAGCCCTTTCCATAGGACAGGTCTTTCATCAGACGGGTCGGTGCATTGCGGATTACCAGCGGCACCGGCGCGTCCGGTTCCTTCACGATGGCTTCCCGTGCTTCGTTCACGGCCATTTCCATCGCGTTGGATTTGGAAGCCAGGGACATATATACAACGGCTTCCGCCAGATGAACATTGCATTCCGGTACGCCGATAAAGTGGCAGGCCTGGTAGGCGGCAACGCCGACCTCCATAGCCCGGGGATCAGCCAGCCCCACATCCTCCGCAGCAAAGCGAAGGACACGCCGGGCAATGTACAGGGGATCCTCGCCCCCTTCCAGCATCCGCATCATCCAGTAGACGGCCGCGTCCGGGTCCGAGTTGCGCATGGATTTGTGCAGGGCGGAGATCAGGTTGTAGTGTTCCTCGCCGTCCTTGTCATACATCAGGTTTTTCCGGCTCAGGCACTGGGCCACGATTTCGTCTGTGACCAGGATGCCGTTTTCCCCGGCTTCTCCGTTGAGTACGACCATTTCCAGCGAACTGAGGGCGCTGCGGGCGTCCCCGTTGCTGAAGTCCGCGATGGCTTCCAGGGCGGTATCGCTGATCTGCACCTGATCCCGGCCGAAGCCGCGCTCATCCGACAGCGCCCGGCGCAGCAGGGTCAGGATGTCTTCCCGGCTCAGGGCGTGAAGCACAAAGACCTTGCACCTGGACAGCAACGCGCTGTTTACCTCGAAGGAAGGGTTTTCCGTCGTCGCACCGATCAGCACAATGCTGCCTTTTTCCACAAAGGGCAGGAAGGCGTCCTGCTGTGCTTTGTTGAAGCGATGGATTTCATCCACGAACACAATGGTCCGCACGCCGTAGACCCGGTTTTCCTCCGCCTGGTTCATGACCTGGCGGATTTCCTTGATGCCGCTGTTTACGGCGGAAAAATCAATGAAGGAGGCTTTGGTCTGCAGGGCGATGACCCGGGCCAGCGTGGTTTTGCCCACACCGGGCGGACCCCAGAAGATCATGGAGCCGATGTTATCCGAGGAGATCAGGCGCCGCAGCACTTTTCCCGGGCCGAGCAGGTGCTGCTGTCCGGCAATTTCGTCCAGCGATGAGGGACGCATCCGCGCGGCCAGCGGCTGGCCGTACATGGAAGGGGCCTCTTCCGGCAGCAGGGTATTCTCGCTCATGACGTCACCTCTTGTGCTGATCAAAGTGTTGTTTTATTATACCGTAATTTATTTGGAAAGAAAAGCGAACAAAAGACGGTTGACAATGTATCCCTCTTTCCGGATAATGGGGCAGAATCGTAATCGATTACGCCAGAAAGATGTCCTGACCCGGAGGGAACCATGCAGATCGACAACCGTGTCTTTTACCAGAAACTGAGGAAGCTGGCCGCACCTATTTCCTTCCAGAGCCTGATGCTGGCCTCCGTGGCTGCGGCTGATGCCCTGATGCTGGGCGGCGTGGCGCAGAACGAGATGACAGCGGTTTCCCTTGCCACCCAGATTCAGTTTGTTCAGACCATGTTCCTCTCCGCGGCAATTGCCGCCGGTTCCATCCTTGCTTCCCAGTACTGGGGAAAAGGAGACCGGGAGACTGTCCGGCGTGTGTTTCATATGATGCTGCGCTGGTGCGGGATTATATCCATCGTGTTTTTCCTGGCCTGCGAATGCTGTCCGGCATTCCTGATGAAGCTGTTTTCCCATGACGGGGTGATTATTGAAATCGGCAGCGCCTATCTGCGGATTGCCGGGTGGTCCTATCTGATTACCGGCGTTTCCCAGTGCTATCTGCTGACAATGAAAGTGACGAACCATGCGGCAGCCGGCGCATGGATTTCCTCAGCGGCTGTGGTCAGCAACATTATCCTGAACGCCGTGTTTATTTTCGGGTTTTCAGGTATTCCGGCGATGAATGCCCGCGGGGCCGCACTGGCGACCACGCTGGCGCGGATCATCGAGCTGGTGCTGTGTGTGGCGGTTTCCGCCGGGAAGACTTATATCAGACCGGTCTGGAACCGGATTTTTGAACGGCAGAAACAGCTGGCGGCGGACTTCCGCCGGCAGTGCCTGCCGCTGCTGGGCGGCGGCCTGCTCTGGGGCGTGGGCTTTACGTCCTATACTGCCATTATGGGGCATATGGGTACGGACGCGGCAGCGGCCAATGCCGTGGCCGCGGTGATCCGGGACCTGATCTGCTGTGTATGCAACGGTGTGGGCAATGCGGCAGGCATCATGGTCGGCAACGAACTTGGCGCCGGCAACCTGGAAAAAGGGAAAGCCTATGGGATCAAGCTGAAGAATGATTCCTATATCATCGGGTTTGCGTCCACAGCACTCGTGCTGGCACTGACGCCGCTGGTGGTGCATATGGTTATCCTGACGGAGGAGGCACAGCAATACCTGACTGGTATGATGATTATCATGGCGGTGTATATGATCGGCCGGTGTGTGAATACGGTCACGATCAACGGCGTGCTGGACGGCGGAGGGGATACGGTTTTCGATATGTATTCCCTGGCGGTGTGCATGTGGGGGATCGCGATCCCGCTGGCGCTGCTGGGCGCGTTTGTATTCCACTGGCCGGTGCTGGTGGTTTACGGATGCACCTGCCTGGACGAAGTGGGCAAGATTCCCTGGGTTATGCACCGATTCAGGAAATACAAGTGGGTGAAGGACCTGACGAGGGATCCTGCTGCAGTTGCTGAATGAAGCAGTAATGATCCGCGCAGAAACAAACAGGGCCGGCGGTTGTACCGCCGGCCTTTTGCTTACAGGAGCTTCATCAGTTTACAGTTTTCGATTCCGGCGCTCCAGAACTGTTCCCGGGGGAAGTGCCGGATTTGGGAAATGATGCTGGAGTTCATAGCGCCGTGGCCGACGATCAGGACATCCCGGCTTTCCTTCAGCAGCGGTTCCACCCGTTCCCGGAGGAAAGCGCCGGTTCTGGCAAACAGGTCATCCAGGCTTTCTGCCCCGCCGGGCGGATCGGTGTATTTTTCCGGCGCCTGAAAAAGGACATTGATCGGGCAGTCGGGGATCTGAAAGCTGTTTTCGATTCCTTCATAGCTGCCGAAACACATTTCCGCCAGCCTGTCATCTGTCAGGATCGGGATATTCCTGTCCCTGAGCAGGATTTCTGCGGTTTCCCGCGCACGGATCAGGGGAGAGCAGAAGCAGATGTCAAAATGAACATTCCGGTATGCTTCCCGGGCTTCTTCCGCCATTTGCCTGCCTTCTTCATTCAGGGGGATATCGGTCCGCCCCTGCAGTTTGTGCAGGACATTCCAGTCCGTTTTTCCGTGCCGGATGATATACAGCATTGTTCTGGTCTGCTCCTTTTTCCTGACGGAACGGATCCGTCCTTATATCACTCAATTCCCCGGATTTCATTAAAGGGAAACAGCACGCTGCGCACATGGCCGACAATCATATTGCGCGGCAGCGCCCCCTGGGAACGGCTGTCATTGGAATCGTTCCGGTGGTCTCCCATGACGAAGAAATGCCCTTCGGGAACGGTGCAGGGGCCGAAGGTATTCAGCCAGCCGCTCCGGTATTCGTCCTGAATATACGGTTCATCAATCTTTTCGTTATTGATATAGAGGTATCCTTCCTTCAGTTCGACAGTGTCTCCCGGAAGGCCGACAACGCGCTTGACAAAATTGGTGTCACCCCGGCCGGGATACCGGCAGATGACCACATCAAAACGCTTCGGATCGCCGCCGGTCGTGATGCGTGCCGCGTTTTCCTTCGCCTTTTCATTCTGCCAGGGGAAGGACAGCCAGGTGGATGCGTAATCGTATTTGGAAACGAACATAATCTCGCCGTCTGCCAGTGTGGTGTCCATGGAAATCCCGTCCACCCGGACGAGTTCAAACGCAAAGGCACGGATCGGCAGCGCAATCAGGACAGCTGCCACAACAGTCAGGACCCATTCAAGGATTTCCCGGGCGAGCGTCTTTTTTTTCTGCTCTTTTTTCAACAGTCAAAACCTCCTTAAATCATCTGGAAGAAGGCATGCGCGGTACAGACGGAAGGAAGCAGTGTGACCAGCAGGCCGAAAGCGGCGGCCACCGCCCAGCGGATCACGGAAGCGTTTTTCGGAAAAGGTACAGAAGCAGCCTGTTCCAGCAGGTTCAGTTCGTTTCCCCGCAGGATGATGTTGTTCAGGTAATCATCACACATTGTTGCTCATTCCTTTCTGCAGCTTTTTGCGGATCCGGTGAAGCCTGATGCGGACCTGGCCGTCCGACATGTTTTTTTCATCGGCAATCTGCTTCGTTGTTTTTCCTTCCAGGGAAAATGCGATCAGCAGCTGCCTGTCCGATTCGTCCAGCGCAGCCAGCAGGTGAATCCGGTTCAACCGCTCCCAGCGGCTGATGTATTCCGCTTCGGCGGAATTCACAGGGAAATCGGGAAGATCCCCGGGGAGTTCGGGTGAACGGGAGCGCTTTCGCAGCATATCAATACAGATGCGCCTGACGATCGTGTACAGATAGGAGGAGAAGGAACAGTTTTCATCCAGATCCGCCCGTACGGCGTAGATCCGGGAAAAAGCTTCCTGCACTGCGTCCTCCGCGGCCTGAGAATCATGAAGGATACTGCGTGCGTACGCTTCCGCTTCGGAACGCCGGCGCATGATCAGCTGCTCAAACGCCGGAATGTCCCCGGTCTTCAGCAACGCAACCAGATCCTGATCCCCGGTCACCGCTTTCACCTGCCTTCTTCATACAATAATACGAATCAAACCGGCATTTGTTACAGCCGGTCAAAAAGAAATCTGATTCCGGAGCAAGCCGGCCAGGAAGAACGCGACACCATCCTCATCATTGCTTCGGGTGACATGATCTGCGATTGTCCTGACACAGTCAAGGGCATTGCTGACAGCCACACCGCAGCCGCATTCCCGGATCGGTCCGATATCGTCATTGTCATCCCCGAAATAGATTGCCCGGGCAGCATCGATTCCGTATGCGTCCAGCATTTTCCGCACGCCGTTCCATTTGGTGGCGGTGCAGCTCATGATCTGAAGCAGCTTTCCTTCCGCTACGGTGCTGTAGGTATCCTCCGGCAGGGAGATGCCGATCTGATCCGCCGGGAGAAACGGGTGGCTTGCCAGAAGCTTGTAGATTTTTTCTTTCCGCGGCAGCTGCCGGATATCATCGGTCACAATGGGGGACCAGACGGGAATATCGGTATTGGCGAAGAAACCGCCGCCTGTTTCCGCGGAGATCACCATTCCGTCGACGGTACACAGCTGCCCGAGAATGGATTCCGCACTCTGTATGCTGACCGGTTCCTCAAAGACCGCGTCCGGTGTGATTGTCCGGGCCCCGTTCAGGGTGGTAACCGCATCAAAGGGTATTTTTTCGCAATATGCGCCGATTGTCCGTTCCGGCCGTGCCGTTGCGGCGAACAGACGTGCCCCGGCTTCCTGCCATTCCCGCAAAACCTTTACGGTGTAATCGGACACGGTCTTGTCCGTATGGAGAAGTGTTCTGTCAAAATCAACAATGACTGCGCGGAAAGGAAGCTGATCCATGTCGCACCTCGCTGAAAGCAGGGACCGGGGTCCCGGTATTCTGACAGCCATCATATCAAAACATCCCTGTCCAGTCAAAAGGAGCGCGGGGAGAAACTCCCGGGGAATGAAGCCGGAAGACAGAAAAACGTGTCAATTTCCGCCGGTCATATGATATACTGTATCCCGATACGGATCCGGGGAGCGTAGGCGAATCTGAAACAAACGGGGAGAATGCATCAATGGACTGGATGTATCTGTTTTACTTCCTGCTGGCACTGGTGATTTTTTTCGGCGCGAAAAGCACGGGCCGGGGACAATGGAATGAAGAATACACTTCCCTGAAGCAGACAAAAGCGCTCCAGGGCATTACAGCGCTGGGGATTGCGCTGCATCATATGGCACAGAAAACCTGTGCGTCGTGGCAGCCGATGCAGTACAGGGTGCATGGGCTGGATGTGTTTGTCCCCATCGGGTATCTGTTTGTGGCCGTGTTTCTGTTCTGCAGCGGCCTTGGACTGTATAAAAGCTTCAAAAGCAAGCCTGATTATCTGAAGGGCTTTTTCCGCCGGCGGATTCTGCCGATTGTCATCGCGTTTTATCTGTCGGAGTTTATCTATACCGGCATCCGCCTGCTCATGGGTGAGCGGATGAGGCTGACGGAAATCCTCTGGTATCTGTCCGGCCTGCACATGGCGAATTTCAATGCCTGGTACGTGATTGCCATTCCGTTCTTTTATCTTGCGTTCTGGGCGGCATTCCGTTTCTGCAGGCATGAAGGCGTCGCTATTTTCTGGGTGTTTGTTTTCACCCTGGCTTACACTGTGCTGGGCGCGTTTATCGATCATCAGAACGACTGGTGGATGCGGGGAGAATGGTGGTATAACAGCATTCTTCTTTTCCCGCTGGGTTTGCTGTTCGGCAGGTTTGAAAAGCCGGTAACACGTTTTTTCCGGAAGGGCTACTGGTTCTGGCTGCTGCTTTCCTTTGCGGGAATCTTCCTGCTTTTCCAGCAGTCAGAATGGCTGAACGGTACGGTCTGGGGGTATTACGGGGAGTACGGAGACCGGCTGAAGGTCCAGCATCGGCTGCTGAGTGCCGGCGGACAGTGGGTTGTAAGCCTGGTTTATGTGGCCTTCTGCTTCCTGCTGATGATGAAGGTGAAACTTGGCAACAAAGTGATTGCCTGGCTGGGAAGCGTCACGCTGGAATTTTACCTGATGCACGGCGTTTTCGTGGAGCTGTTTGGCTTTAATTTCCTGGATATCACCAGAAGCCTGATCTATATCAAAAATGTTTCGCTTTTCATCGCCGCGGTGCTGGCGTGTTCCGTGGTTGCGACGCTGGCATTCCGGTGGCTGCTGAGGCTGATCACGGATCCGCTGACAGGAAGACGTCCGGACGGGGAGACGGGTGTCCGGGCGCTGGTTCAGCAGGCCGGGGAACTGAAGAAGGCGGTCACGCCGGTTTTCCGGATCATCAGGAAATTCATCTGCCCGCTGCTGTTTCTGCTGCTGGTTCTGATCCTGTTCCTGGCTTCCCGGCAGGACGGCACCCGCACTGTCAGCGGACTGGTTATTACGCCGCCGGACGGTTTCAGCCTGACTTCTTCGAGCACACGCCGCGCGGTATGGGATTATAAGGAAGGAGACAGGAAGCCGGGCGTGCTGATCCTGGATGAGGAAATCAAGGGTGACAACGGGCAGCGGTTTTCCACCGCGGATGAGGTGCTGCAGGATTGTGACTGGATGACAGACGCGGAACTGTATGTCAATCCGCAGGGAATCCGCATGGTGCGCGGATTCAGCCTGGAGTTCTCCGGTTATCCGGAACGAAGGTATTATGTGGAAACGGACAGTGCGGTGTTTCTGCTCCGTATGATTGAGGATACCCGGTATTATAACAAAGCGGACTGCGAAGAAGCCATGCAGCAGACGGCGGACGGTATCCGCCGGAAATAACGCGCTGGTTTATCGGGTGGAAAGTGGTGAAACGATGGCAAAAGTGATTATGACCTGCGGCAGGATCTGCTGCGGGAAAAGTACCTATGCGAAAAAGCTGTGTGAGGAGCGCCGGGCAGTGATCCTGTCAATCGATGAAATCACGCTGGCCCTGTTTCCTGATGGCACAGGGGAGCAGCATGATACCTATGTATCCCGGGCTGCGCAGTATCTTCTTTCCCTGTCGCTTCAGATCCTGCGGAGCGGCACGGATGTGATCCTGGACTGGGGCCTGTGGACAAGGGCGCAGCGGGAACAGCTCCGTGCGTTTTACACGGAGCACGGGTTTGACAGCGAAATCCATTACCTGCGGATCAGCCGCGGGGAATGGGAGAGAAGGATCCGGACGCGTAACGCACAGCAGGAAAAGGAGGAGCCTTCAGCCTATTATGTGGACGAAGGACTCCTCCGGAAGGTTGAATCTCTTTTCGAGGAACCGGCGGAAACAGAAGTTGACCTGATTGTGGAAGGCTGATTACCAGAAGGAGAAGAACCATCCTGCCAGCGGAGACAGAACGATCATAATGATCGAAAAGGTGAAGCACTCAATGGAGATGAGCGTTGCCCGCTGTTCGGAAGGGAACATATCCTGCAGCCGTGTATTGGTCCGGACCTGCAGGGCGTCATCTGCCAGCGCCGCGATAAATCCGCCCGCAGTCATCACCAGGGGAACGGCACTGTGCTCCAGGGCGATGCCGGCCAGTACAAGGATTCCGGTGACGAGAAAGACGGTCCGGTAACTGTGCTTTTTGAACCGCAGAATGATCCGGGCACCGAGGATGCCGCCCAGCTGCATTACAAAGAGCGCCGGGCCGAGCCATTCATCCGGAATGCCGGAAGCGGGCAGTTTGGCCTGCAGGAAAAACAGCAGCAGGATATCTGCCGCACCGATCAGGGAATTGGTCATCATCAGGAGGAATGCCCGGGTTTCCTTCTTCAGGAAGCGAAGGCTGTCCCGGAAACAGTTCAGCAGCGCTTTCAGGGCGGATGAAGCAGCCCCGGAAGGCCGGCTGTCCTGCCGGATCTCTTTCAGGGAGGACAGGATCAGGATCTGGATCAGGCTGGTCACAATTCCTGTGGCATAGGCAATCCGATAACCGATGATCAGGGCAAAGCCGGCGCAGAGGGTGGAAACGCCGCTGCACAGCCGGTAGATGATCAGCTGGCCGGATTCATACCGGTCATAGTTTTTTTCCTGCCCGGCGGATTTCAGCGAATCGTAGGCAAGCGCATCCCCTGAACCGGAGGCGAAGCTGTCGCAGACCGCATACAGCGCGATGGAAAGACAGACCAGTGCCAGGTTGTTGGAAAGAATCATGACAGCGCTGGCCAGAATATGAATCAGGGTGCTGATGATCAGCATCTTTTTTCTTCCGTAGACGTCTGCCAGGGTGCCGGAAGGGATCTCTGTCAGCAGGCTGGCGGCATGGTAGGCCGTTTCAGCCAGCCCGATTTCCACAAGAGAGAAGCCACGGGCCGCGAGAATGGCGACCCAGGCACCGGTGAGAGACAGGTTGCCGAGAATGGATGAAGCATAGAGCTTCCGTATCTGATTTTTGATTTTAAACATAAAAATATCTCCTCAACGTTGATTTCATTGGTTAAGGAGAACATATACCAGAGAACCGGATATGGTGTGACGGATGTCAGTGCCGGCCAAAAAAAGGCATACTTCCCCCTCAGAGGGATTTCATTACGCCCTTAAACAGCAGCACACCGATCATCTTCCACAGCATGAGACCGATCCTCCTTTCAGATATATAAAGGATAAAACCGGGCATGCTTTTTGTCAAGTGCAGGCGCCTTGACAGGGTCCCCGGCAGGATGACATAATAAATCAGCCGAAAAAAGAACGTTTTACAGACAATCCGGCGGATCACCGGACAAGATCAGAAGGAGTATGGAAAAATGGATATTAAAGCGCTCGTTTCCCAGATGACGCTGGAAGAAAAGGCCGGCCTTTGTTCCGGTGACGATTTCTGGCATACCAAGGCCGTTGAGCGGCTGGGGATTCCGCGGACCATGGTCAGCGACGGCCCGCACGGCCTGCGGAAGCAGGATGACCGGGCGGACCATCTGGGCATCAATGACAGCATCAGGGCGGTGTGCTTTCCCGCGGCCTGCGCCACCGCGGCTTCCTTTGATCCGGAACTGATCCGGACCATGGGCGAGGCGATCGGCGACAGCTGCCAGCATGAAAAGGTTTCAGTGGTGCTGGGGCCGGCGGTGAACATCAAGCGGAGCCCGCTGTGCGGCAGAAACTTTGAGTATTTTTCCGAGGACCCGTACCTGGCCGGCCGGATGGCGACAGCGATGATCCAGGGTGTCCAGAGCCGGAATATAGGTACAAGCATCAAGCATTTTGCACTGAACAGCCAGGAGCACAGAAGGATGAGTTCCTCGTCCGACGCGGATGAGCGGACAATCCGGGAGATCTATTTCCCCGCTTTTGAAATGGCAGTGAAGGAAGCGAAACCCTGGACCGTTATGTGCTCCTATAACAGGATCAACGGGGTATACGCCTCAGAGGATCCGTGGCTGCTGACGGAAGTGCTCCGGAAAGAATGGGGCTTTGAAGGCTATGCGGTATCCGACTGGGGCGCAGTATCCGACCGTGTTGCCGGTGTGGCTGCCGGACTGGACCTGGAGATGCCTTCTTCCGGCGGCGTCAATGACCGGAAAATCGTGGAAGCGGTCAAGGCCGGAAAACTGGATGAGAAGCTGGTGGACCAGGCCTGTGAACGGATCCTGAAGATTGTGTACAGGTACCTGGAGAACGCGAAGCCGGAAACGCCGTGGGATCAGGAAGCCCAGCATGTGCAGGCGGCAGATATGGCTGCGGAGTGCATGGTGCTTCTGAAGAATGAAGACGCCGTGCTGCCCCTGAACAAAGCGGACCGGATTGCTTTTATCGGCGAATTTGCAAAGAAGCCGCGGTACCAGGGCGGCGGGAGCAGCCATATCAATTCTTTCCGGATTACCGGCGCGCTGGAAGCCGCAGAGGGGCTGGATGTGACCTATGCCCGGGGCTACTCTGTGGAAAAGGATGAAGCAACCGAGGCGGATATCGCGGAAGCAGTTTCCGCGGCAAGGAATGCAAAGGCGGCAGTGGTGTTTGCCGGACTGCCGGATTCATACGAATCAGAAGGCTATGACCGCAGCCATATGCGTATGCCGGCCTGCCAGAACCGACTGATTGAAGCGGTGGCGGAAGCCAATCCCAATACGGTGGTGGTCCTGCATAACGGCGCACCGGTGGAGATGCCCTGGATCGGCAAAGTCAAAGCGGTTCTGGAGGCTTATCTGGGCGGCCAGGCCGTGGGCGAGGCTGCTGTACGGGTACTTTTCGGTGACGCAAACCCCTGCGGACATCTGCCGGAGACCTTCCCGCTGAAGCTGGAGGATAACCCTTCATATCTGTATTACGGCGGGGAAGGCGACGTGACGGAATACCGGGAAGGCATTTTTGTCGGCTACCGGTACTATGACAAGAAAAAGATGGATGTCCTGTTCCCGTTCGGATACGGGCTGTCCTATACGGATTTTGAGTATTCCGGCCTGAAGCTGAGCGCGGAGCGGATCAGGGATACGGAAACTGTTACCGCCACCGTAACCGTGAAAAATACCGGGGCGCGTGCAGGCAAGGCGGTAGTCCAGCTTTATGTCGGTGATGCGGAAAGCACCCCCATCCGTCCGGTGCGGGAACTGAAGGGATTTGCAAAGGTTGACCTGCAGCCGGGAGAGAGCAGGGAGGTTGCCTTTGTCCTGGATAAACGCGCCTTTGCGTACTGGAACAGGCAGATTCATGACTGGCATGTGGAAAGCGGCGTGTTTACCGTTGAGGCAGGCGGATCCAGCCGGGATCTGCCGCTGCGGGGGACCGTGGAGGTGGAATCCACTGTTGATCTGCCGAGACACTACACGGTGGACAGCATCTTCATGGATGTGATGGCGGATCCGAAGGCGGCGGCGGTTATGCGGGATTTCATGAAGAAAACCATGGAAATCTTCGGACGTGAAGAACAGGAGAACAATTCGGAGGCCGCGAAGGAAGCCATTACGGAAGAAATGAACATGGCAATGATGAACTATATGCCGCTGCGCGGCGCATTCAGCTTCGGCGGCGCGACGCCTGAACAGGCGGAGGAACTGCTGAAAAAACTGAATGAATGAGCTTTGAACTGATACCACAATATATAGTGGTCGTGGAAAGTCCGGAGGGAGGTCCTCCGGGCTTTTTCCGTCTGTCAGTGAATAAAACAGGATTAAAATTAAACAAAACCGGAAAAAAACACACAAAAATGAAAAAAAAAAGCAATTTTTAACAAACGTTGTTTTACAACGGATGATAACGATACCATAACTTCCAAAACATGTCCAAAGAGGGGTCAAATGCCCATAAAACCTACATTTTGTGCTTGCAAAAAGAAATGAAGGAGGGTATACTGATTCTCGCTTGATAAATGATAATTTTTTGAAGGAACCGTCGATAACAGCGGGTGCGCTGTTTGAGAATATTGCGGCATTGCCGCGAAATAAAAAGGAGGATACCCATTATGAAAAAGGTCCTTTCCCTGGTCCTGGCTCTGGCTCTGGTGCTTGGCGTGATGAGCTTCGCGAGCGCTGAAGATGCCAAAACCAAAATCGTTATCTGGTCCTTCACGCCTGAGTTCGAAGGCATGGTCACCAAGTACTATGCTCCGAATCATCCGGAAATCGAGTTCGTGTTCGACATGACTCCTACCGCTCAGTATCCGGACAAGGTTGACAACCTGCTGGCTGAGAATGCTGCTTCTGACGAAGCTCCCGACATCTTCACTCTGGAAGCTGCTTTCGTTAAGAAGTACGTCAACCTGAGCTGGACCGCTGACCTGCGCGATGTTGGATTCACCGAAGAAGAACTGGGCACCGCCATCCCGGTGATGCGTCAGATCGGTGAAGATGCCAATGGCGTGCCGAAGGGCCTGTCCTGGCAGTCCACCCCCGGCGCTCTGTTCTATCGTGCTTCCCTGGCCGAACAGTATCTGGGCGTGACCACTCCTGAAGAATTCCAGGCGAAGGTTGCTGACTGGGATACCTTCGTTGAGACCGCCAAGGAACTGAACGAGAAGTCCGAAGGCAAGATCAAGATGGTCACCGGTTCCGGCGACATCTGGAACGCCTATCAGTACAACCGTCAGACCGGTTGGGTCAAGGATGGCAAGCTGGTCATCGACCCCGAACTGTATGACTACCTCGATCTGTGCAAGGAAATGTACGAAGATGACCTGACCAACAAGTCCGGTTCCTGGTCCGAGACCTGGTACAACGGAATGCGTCAGGACACCACCCTGTGCTACTTCCTCCCCACCTGGGGTCTGCACTACGTGCTGAAGCCCGCTTGCGGCGAAGGCACCAACGACACCATGGATGATGCTACCCTGAAGGCCACCTGCGAAGCCAATGGCGGTACCTATGGTGACTGGCGCATGGTCGCTGGCCCCGTCGGTTACAGCTGGGGCGGCACCTGGGTCGCTGCGAACGCTGCTAAGGTTGCGGCCGCTGACGATGCCAAGAAGGCCATCATCAAGGACATCATCAACTTCTTCACCCTGGACGTTGACTTCCTCGTGCAGTATGCCAAGGATTCCGGCGACTTCGTGGGCAGCACCGCGGCTGTTGAAAAGATTCTGGCCGAAGGCGGCACCCCCAACGAATTCCTGGGCGGACAGGACCACTACAAGATGTTCGCGGAAGCTGCTGCTCTTGCCAACGGTTCTCTGATGACCGAGTACGATGACAAGATCAACACCGCTTGGAGCGACAACGTAACGACTCCCTATGAAAAGGGCGAGCTCGAACTCGACGAGTGCATCGCGAAGTTCAAGGAAGCTGTTGCCGCTGCTTACACCGACATCACTGTCGAATAATTAACAGCAAAGCGAACTTGGGGCTGCCTCGGCCGTGAGGCGGGGCAGCCCCGTTTTCTTTGGTTACAGGGCTTTTGACCCACCTCGGTGGGTTTTCAGTAATCATAAAGGGGTGGCGTTATGCAAAGCGCTTCTGTCAATCAGCCAACCATCAGGAAAAAAAGGTCCCATATAAACTGCGACTATAAAGGTTATTTCTTTGTAGCGCCGTTTTTTATTGTGTTCCTGATCTTCGGGCTCTACCCGATCATTTTTACATTTAGGACCGCACTGACCGACGCGGTCGGCTGGGAACACATCCTGAACAACAATATTATTGGCTTTAAGAATTTTGCCGAATTCTTCGATTCTTCCAGCGCGGTTTTCAAGCCGTTCTGGTCTGCATTCGGCAACACGCTGATCATCTGGATTTTCAACTTTGTTCCTCAGATCGGCCTGGCATTGATCCTGGCAAGCTGGTTTACCAACAGCAGAATCCATCTGAAATTCCAGGGCGGATTCAAGATGATGATCTTCATGCCGAATATCATCACTGCAGCAACAATCGCTACATTGTTCTATTCGCTGTTCAATTATCCGATCGCTCCGATAAACACGCTCATGCAGAGTATCGGCGTTTTGAATCAACCCTTTGACTTTTTTAACAACACGGCCTGGGCACGCGGCATCATCTCCTTTATCCAGTGGTGGATGTGGTGCGGCAATACCATGATCATCATGATTGCCGGTATTTCCGGTATCAACCCCTCCCTGTTTGAAGCGGCACTGGTGGATGGATGCTCTGCCCGCCAGACCTTCTGGAAGATCACCCTGCCGCTGATCAAACCGATCCTGATTTTCAACCTGGTCACCTCCCTGGTCGGCGGCCTGACCATGTTCGATATCCCGCACTTGATGACAGAAGGCCGTCCGCTTGACACAACGAATACCGTGGCCCGGTTCATTTATCTGCAGGGCTTCACCGGCGGCAACAAGTTCAACACGGCCAGCGCGGCATCGTTTGTGCTGTTTGTGATCATTATCATCGGCAGTCTGATCATCAACGCGGTTCTCAGCGAACATGATCCCAAGCCGAAGAAAGCTACAAAGTAAGGGGGCGTGAGCGAGATGAGTAAAACGAAAAAAATCATTTTTGTCGTGCTGATGCTGGCAACGCTTGCCCTGATGTTTGTACCGATCGCAAAGTTCCACGACAACTCCGCCGACAGCCTGTCAGCGGATATCACCAAACAGGAAAAACGTGTGCAGGAAGCCAAAGACAAGCTGGATCGCTGGAAGGAAGCCGGCACACATCAGAAGGACTATGAGAAACAGGAAGCCAAGATTACTTCCGAACAGGAAAAACTGGATGCACTGATTGCCCAGTCACAGGAAGAATCCGGCGAGAGTGAGAGCCTGAGCTATGCGTTCCTCCCGGGGAAACTGCCCGCGGAGCTCGAGATGGACACGGCACTGCTCAACCAGACGATGAACCTGGAGACGAACCAGACAATCTATCCGCAGAATCTCACACCCTATTATGTGATGCTGTGGGTTGTTGCGGGACTGATTGTTCTATCAGTCGGACTGGTGCTGCTGGCCGGAGACAAACTGGCCTCCAAACTGTTCACCTTTGCCAGCTTCGCTCATCTGGTTGCCATCCTGCTGATGGTTTACTGCATCCTGCGCGTGGCTGCCATTCCGGTGAAACTGCCCTACGGCAATCCGGAACTGAATACGCCGGTCGTTGTCGGCCTGCTGGTCTTCCTGATTGCGGCCTTCGGACTTCATATCGGCGCGGTGCAGAACACCAAGCGCAGCATGATTTATGTGTTCTGTACATTCCTCAGCATTCTGGCGCTGATTCCGTTCTGGATCATGATCGTCAACGCGACCCGGACCAGCACAGCCATTTCCCAGGGCGTGTCTCTGATCCCGAGCAACGCGATTGGCAACAACTGGGCGGTTATCCAGAAAACAAAGAACTTCGATGTGCTGCTGGGCATGCGGAACAGTGCGATTATCTCCTTCGGATCCACGATCCTGGGTGTGTATTTCTCCGCGCTGACTGCCTACGGTTTCAAGGTATATAATTTCAAGGGCAGGGCTTTCCTGTGGGCTGTGGTCATGGCGATCATTATGATTCCTACCCAGGTTACGGGCACCGGCTTCACGATGTTCATGTACCGGTTGAAGCTGACAAACAACTTCCTTCCGCTGATTATCCCGGCAATTGCTTCCGCTTCGACGGTGTTCTTCTTCAAACAGTACCTGGATGCCAACTTCCAGATCTCGCTGGTTGAAGCATCCCGGATTGACGGCGCCGGCGAATTCTTCACCTTCAACCGTATCATCCTGCCGATCATGGTGCCCGCGATGGCGACCATGGGTATCATGGCGATGATCGGAAGCTGGAACAATTTCCTGTCACCTTTGATGCTGCTGACCAAGGCGGAACTGAAAACACTGCCCATGCTGGTCAACAACCTGCGCGGCGATGTTTACCGTACACAGTTCGGTTCCATCTATCTCGGCCTGACCCTGACAGCGCTGCCGCTGATGATCGTGTATTTTGCCTTCAGCAAGTACATTATCGCCGGTGTTGCGCTGGGCGGCGTCAAGGAGTAATCCTTTCCGGTATATAGCAATAAAGCTCCCTTCACATGCTGTGAAGGGAGCTTTTATATGAGATGCAATTATTCGGCTGTCAGGCCGTATCCTTCCGGAAGCCAGGCATCATCGGTGCCGATCTGGTCAATGCTGCTGTACCAGGGGCTCGGGAGCTTCCCGGTAAACGGTTTTGTCCCGCACAGTACATTCGCGACGCCCTGGCCTTCTGAGCCGGGCAGGTAGCACATGACTGCCGCATCCCACTGGTCCATATACTGGCTGACCAGCACCTGGCGTCCGGCCACAATGCACGCAACGACCGGCTTGCCGAGCTTTGAGGCTTTATTGATGGCGGATTTGTTGCCTTCCAGGCCGAGCATACCGCACAGATCAAGATCGGAAGTATCCCCGTTCCATTCCGCGTAGGCTTCCTCACCGACGACCAGAAGGACTACATCCGCCTGATCTGCTTCAGAGTCTTTTGTGATCACACGGATTCCGTATTCGTCCGCTTTCTTCAGGAAGCCTTCCAGGATGGAGGTTACACCGGGGATGTTCCTTTCCGGACTTCCGTTCCAGCCGACAGTCCAGCCGCCGCACTGCGCCTGGTCGTGGTTTGCAGCAGGCCCGGTGATATAGACAGCTGTGCCGGCTTTCAGCGGAAGGATGCTCTCTTCGTTCTTCAGAAGCACCAGGCTCTTTTCCACTGCCTCCTCGGCGACGGCGCGGTATTCATCCGAACCGGTATCCTCCTGAACAGTCTCGAGTTCATCACACATGGGATCTTCCATGATTCCGGCATCAATCTTAACCTGTAAGATACGCCTGACAGCATCGTTGATCCGGTCTTCGGAAATCAGGCCGGCCTGAACAGCGTTTATGATGGCGGCCCTCGCTTCCCGGAAGTGGTCTGCTTCCATCAGCATATCCACGCCTGTGTTTACGACTGCCACGACCTGGTCAAAGTACTCTGACGGTGAAGTCTGGCTTACAGCTTCCCAGTCGCTGACAATAAATCCGTTGAACCCCATTTCGTTTTTCAGCAGGTCGATATACTGCCTGTTCTCATGCATTTTCACGCCGTTCAGCGAAGAAAAGCTGATCATGATTGTCTGTACGCCGGCGTCGATCTGTGCCTGATAAACGGAAAGCAGCTCTGTAATTTCCGCGTCGGAAAGGCGGGCATCACCGCGGTCAATCAGCCGGGGTGTATCCCGGCTTTCACCGGTGCCGTACAGAACGTTTCCGTCCCCGAAAAAGTGTTTCGGGCAGACCACCATTCCGCTTTCCAGAAGCCCGCGGGAATAAGCGACGCTGAGTTTTTTAATGGTTTCAATATCCGAGCCGTAGCTCTCATAGGTTCTGCCCCAGCGCGGATCGACGGACTGGGCTACGCAGGGTGCAAAGTTCCAGAGCATATGGCAGAGCTTTGCCTCATCTGCCGTAATTTTGCCGATCCGGTACATCAGGTCTTCGTCACCGGCGGCGCCCAGTCCGATATTGTGCGGAAAGTAAACCGCGTCAACGCAGTAGTTCACGCCGTGGACGTCGTCCTGTCCGTAGATAAACGGAACACCGGCTTCGGACGCGAGGGCTGCCTGCTGAAGGCCGGTAATATAATCCCGCCAGCCGTATGCATCCAGATGCGGCCCCTGGGAAAGAACGCTGCCATAGCAGTAAACCTTCATTTCCTGATCATTGATATTGTAACAGGCCGGCTGTACCATCTGAGAAACTTTCTGTTCCAGTGTGAGCTGTCCGATGATGTCATCGGCTGTCATTCCTGCCCAGGTGCTTTCAGCAACGGTTCCGCCGAAACAGAACAGCAGACAAAGAATAAACGTCAGGAAAAAAAAGATCAGTTTTCCGGTACGTCTGGCCGTCCGATTTCCCCTGCTGAAACGTCTGTTATAGTGAGGCATGTCCGGATCCTCCTTTATCGTTTTGAATGATTCCTGTTTATCATATACGAAATCCGGTTTTTTTCCAACAGGATCCTGGATGAACAGGAATCGCAAACGATTGCCGACAGACCGGCCAAAAATTGGCGCATGGCGGGAACCTTTATGGTTCAACGGGAGGATGATCCAAAAAGATTGAAAAAAGAGGCGAAAAAAAAGACTTGAAAAAAGATAATGCAAACGATACAATAGCGGCACTATGGAAAAGGAGAAGGAGTAAATGAGTTTTCCAAAGGATTTTATCTGGGGTACAGCAACTGCCTCTTTTCAGATAGAAGGCGCATGGGATGAGGACGGAAAATCTCCGAGCATCTGGGATGAGTTCTGTGCACAGCCCGGCAATATATCCGACCGGTCTGACGGCAGGGTCGCCTGCGACCATTATCATCGTTTCCGGGAAGATGTTGCCCTGATGGCAGAATACGGAATCCGGAATTACCGGTTTTCTGTTGCGTGGTCCCGGATTCTTCCGGAAGGAACCGGAAAAGTAAACGAGGCAGGCGTCGCGTTTTATGACAGCCTGATCAACTGCCTTCTGGAGCATGGGATCCGGCCGTGGATGACGATTTACCACTGGGACCTGCCGGCCTGCCTGCAGCAGAAGGGCGGCTGGCTGAACGAGCAGATGCCGGAGTGGTTTGCGGAGTACACCGGTGTGCTTGCAGAGCGTTTCGGGGACCGTGTAAAGGATTTTATGACCATCAACGAACCGCAGTGCGTAATCGGCTTGGGTTATATGCATGGTGTACACGCACCGGGGCTGAAGCTGGGCGTGAAGGAGCAGGTGATTGCCAGCCATAACCTGCTGAAAAGCCACGGGCGCGCCTGCCAGGTGCTGCGGGAAAAGGTGAAGGACGTCCGGATCGGATACGCCCCCTGCGGCGGTCCTGCGATTCCGAAGGATGAAAACAACCCGGCGGATGTGGAAGCGGCGCGGAAGGCCTATTTTGCAACGGATGAGAAGAGCCCGGCTTTTTCAGTGGCCTGGTTCAGCGATCCGGCGATCCTGGGAAGCTATCCGGAGGACGGCCTGAAGTATTTCGGACAGTACCTGCCGGAAGGCTGGCAGGAGGATCTGAAGGTGATCTGCCAGAAGCTGGATTTCTATACACAGAATATTTATGAAGGCGGAGAGTTCCGGGCGGCGGATAATGCGGAAGGGTATGAGAATATCCGGTATCCGCAGGGCCATCCCCGGACAGCATTCGGCTGGCCGGTTACGCCCAGGGCCATGTACTGGGGAGCCCGTTTCCTGTGGGAACGGTATCATCTGCCTTTCCTGATTTCCGAGAACGGCATGTCCTGCCATGACTGGGTTATGCTGGACGGAAAGGTGCACGATCCGAACCGGATCGATTACCTGCACCGGTATCTGAAGGAGCTGCGCCGGGCCAGTGAGGACGGCGTGGATATCCGCGGGTATTTCTACTGGAGCCTGCTGGATAACTTTGAATGGGCAAAAGGCTATACTGAGCGCTTTGGCCTGGTGTATGTGGATTACGCGACGGGAAAGAGAACGCCCAAAGACAGCCTTGCCTGGTACGCGGAAACGATCCGCACAAACGGTGACGAGCTCTGAGGATCAGTCACGTAAGATCATTATCCTCCTGCAGGGATACAGAAAACGATTTCTTCAAAAGGATATACGGAACAGAAAAACAGCAGCCGGCCCGGACACAGATCCGGGCCGGCCTTTTCTTTTTTTGTGTATTCGCTTTAAAGTCTATTGACAACAAATGACCATTCAGATAGAATCTATATGTCATCGGGAACGTTTTCAATAACCATTAACAACAAACAATACAAATACAATACAACAATATAGCAATTTTTGAAAAGAGATTAAAACGGCGGAGATCCGTTTTAACAGGCAGTCATTGACTGCCAAATAAATGAAGGAGGGTATCCCATGAAAAAACTTATTGCAATCGTGCTGACTCTGGCACTGATGATGACTGCCGTTTCTGCGCTGGCCGACATTGTGATCGTCCAGAACAAGGTGGAAATCACCTCGCAGATGGAAGAGTTTGCCAAGCTGTATGAAGAGAAAACCGGTGTTCCGGTGAAAGTCATCACCGGCGGCGGATCCTCTGACTACAACACCGTGCTGAAGGCTGAAATGCAGTCCGGCCGTGAACCTGACATTTTCGTCATTGAAGGCCCGAGCAGCTATGAACTGTGGAAGGACAAGATTGCGGATCAGACCGGTGCGGAATGGACCCAGTATACCGGCGCTGCCTATACCGTGGACGGCAAGGCGGTTGGCTTCCCGGTAGCTGTTGAAGGTTACGGACTGGCGTACAACAAGGGCATCCTGGAGAAGGCCGGGATTGATCCCGCGACTCTGACCACCTATGATGCCTATGAAGCCGCGTTTGAGAAACTGGACAGCATGAAGGCTGAACTGGGCCTCGATATGGTCGTTTCCATGGTGGCCGGCACCACGACCGGCATGACCTGGGTAACCGGCCTGCATAACTTCAATGTGTATCTGACCGTTGGCCTGGAGCGCGGTGATGCCACGATCATCGACAAGGTCCTGAAGGGCGAAGTGGATGAAGAGCGTTTCCATCAGTACTGCCAGTATGTGGCGCTGCTGTTCAAATACAGCGATCCCGACATGCTGCTGAACGGTACCCAGGACAGCCAGCTGGCTGCTTTCGCCAACGGCAAGGCTGCCTTCTATCATCAGGGCAACTGGATGGATCCGTCCCTGGCTCCGCTGAATCCTGATTTTGAAATCGCTTATGCTCCGCATGCTTTCCTGCATGAGGAAACGGACGGCATCCTTGTTGACGCTCCCTCCTGGTACGTTGTCAACGAGAATGGCAACAAGGACGAGGCCCTGGCTTACCTGAACTTCCTGGCCACCTCTGAAGAAGGCGCTGACTACATGGTCAACAAGGCTGCCATGGTGCCTGCGTTCACGAATGTGACACTGGCTCCCGCCACGCCCCTGTCCAAGTCCATTATGGACTGGAACGCGGCCGGCAAGACCTACAGCTGGCAGCAGTACAAGCTTCCTGACGGCTTCGGCATGGGCACGCTTGGCCCGATCTACGAGCTGCTGGCTTCCGGCGCTGTGGATGTGGACACCTTCGAAGCGATGATGAAAGAAGCGATTGCCGGTATTGCCCAGTAATATCCGGTCTGATTCCGGGGATGGCTTCCGGAGGTACCCTCTGGAGCCATCCCCTTTTTTTCGCAGATTCCCGCAACGGGAAATATAAACCGGGACAGTCCAAATAATATGGGAGGGATTCCATGACCAGCAGACATAAACGGAAGCTGACAGAATTCCTGTTTCTGCTTCCGACCCTGATCGCCTTCCTGATGGTGATCATCATTCCCTTCATTTTCGGTATCTACTATTCCTTTACTGACTGGCAGGGAACAGGAGCAGTCACCCAGGTTGTCGGCTTTGAGAACTACAAAGGTATTTTTCAGGAACCCGGTTTTCTGCATTCCTTCCTGGTGACGCTGCTGTTCACTGTGCTGAATATTATCACAGTGAATGTGGTGGCGTTTGCAATCTCCCTGCTGGTAACCAGTGAGATCCGGGGACGGAATATCTACCGGGCCGGTTTCTTTGTCCCGAACCTGATCGGCGGTATCGTGCTCGGCCTGGTCTGGCAGTTTATATTTTCAAATATCCTGCCGTCTGTCGGACAGGCGCTGGGGCTGCAGACGCTGAGCAAATCCCTGATTTCCAACAAGGATACAGTGATGATTACCCTGGTTACGGTCAACACCTGGCAGTATGCCGGCTATATCATGCTGATCTATGTGGCGGCGATTCAGGGCATTTCCAAATCCGTAATGGAAGCGGCGGAAGTGGACGGCGCGCGTTACTGGACGCGGGTGACGAAGATCCAGATCCCGCTGATGGCGAACGCGTTCACGATTTCCCTGTTCCTGACCCTGACCAACTCCTTTAAAATGTACGACGTAAACGTGGCGCTGACCAACGGCGGCCCGGTAGCGCTGTTCATGAAGAAGCCGGTGCAGGCGTCTGAACTGCTGGCGCTGAATATTTACAATACGGCATTCAAGTATAACAACATGGCACAGGGCCAGGCGAAGGCCGTTATCTTCTTTATTGTGCTGACGATCTTCTCTGTGATCCAGGTTACCTGGAACAAGAGCAAGGAGGTGGAGGCATAATGGCAAAGCAGGCTGCTGCCCCCATCGAGCGGATAGCGGGGTATAAACCTCATAACGGGCGCAGGATTGCGCTGGAGATTGTGACCTTCATCCTCTTCGTCCTCTTTATGATGCCGTTCATCATCGTGGTGTTCAACTCCATGCGGACGAACCAGGAGATTATCAATTCCCCGGTCGGGGTTCCGTCGGATATCGCCCAGATCGGCCGGAATATCGCGGAAATCTGGAACAATCCGAATTTCAATTTCCTGTCTGCGCTTCGTGACTCTGTTATCATCACGGTGGTTTCCCTGGCTGTGATTTCAATCTTTTCCTCCATGGCGGCCTGGGTGCTGGTACGGAACAAGACCCGGTGGTCCAATCTGCTCTTCATGAGTTATGTGGCGGCCATGGTGATTCCGTTCCAGGTCGTTATGTTCCCCCTGCTGACCTGGTTCAAGAGCGTCGGCGATTTCCTGGGCATTCCGATGCTCCGGTCGTATCAGGGCATTATTTTCGCCTATCTGGGCTTCGGCGAAGCCATGTCAATCTTCATTTTCCACGGCTTTATCAAAGGCGTGCCGCTGGAACTGGAGGAGGCGGCTGACATCGACGGCTGTTCCCGGGCGGGCACTTTCTTCCGGATCGTGCTTCCGCTGCTTCAGCCCGTATTTGTTACGGTACTGGTGCTGAACGGCCTGTGGATCTGGAATGACTATCTGCTGCCGCTGCTGGTGCTGGGATCCAGCGGAAATATCCGGACGATCCCGCTGGCTGTGCAGGGATTCAACGGTGCCTATGTCAAGCAGTGGCACCTGATTATGACGTCGACCCTGCTGGCCATGCTGCCGATCGTGATTCTGTATCTCTTTGCCCAGAAGTATATTGTACAGGGCATGGTGGACGGTTCGATCAAGTAATCCGTGGATTGTCTTCGGCGGGCTGAGTGATCAGCCTGCCGTTTTTCCCATGGAATAAGATGAGGTGGACACGATGAACAACGAAAAACGGACCTGGTGGAAGGAAGCTGTGGTTTACCAGATTTATCCCCGGAGTTTCGCGGATTCCAACGGGGACGGAATCGGAGACCTGAACGGAATCACAGCCCACCTGGATTATCTGAAAAACCTCGGGATAGACGTTATCTGGGTTTCCCCGGTGTATGCTTCTCCCAATCATGACAACGGATATGACATTTCCGATTACCGGGCCATCATGAAGGAATTCGGAACGATGGATGATTTTGACCGGATGCTGAAGGAGATCCATGCCCGGGGCATGAAGCTGGTGATGGACCTTGTGGCAAACCACTCGTCTGACGAGCATGCCTGGTTTGTGGAAAGCCGAAAGGGGAAAGACAATCCGTTCAGGGATTATTATATCTGGCAGGACGGAAAAAACGGCGGTCCGCCCAATAACTGGGGCTCCTGTTTTTCCGGGTCTGCATGGGAGAAGGATGAGGCCAGCGGGCAGTATTATCTGCACCTTTTCACAAAGGAACAGCCGGATCTGAACTGGGCGAACCCGAAAGTCAGGGAAGGCGTGTTTGACATGATGCGCTGGTGGTGCGACAAAGGCGTGGACGGCTGGCGCATGGACGTGATCAGCATGATCGGGAAGGAAAACTATGATGACGGCCCGGTGGCACCCGGCGCGCTGTACGGCAGTTTTGAACCGTCCTGCCAGCATACGGAAACCACCCACAGGTATCTGCGGGAAATGCGGAAAGAAGTGCTGGACCGGTATGACCTGCTGACGGTCGGCGAGGCAGGCGGCACCGTGGAAGGGGCGGTCCGGTATGCCAATGAGGACGGCTCCGAACTGGACATGATCTTTTCCTTTGAACATAATGACGGGCTGAATGACGGTACGGAACTGGGCAAGTGGAGCGACCACGGCGCACCGCTGAAGGATGTCCGGGCTGCGTTCAACCGCTGGCAGACCGGCCTGCAGGGAAAAGCCTGGAATACCGTTTATCTGGGAAACCATGACCAGCCCAGACAGGTCAGCCGCTACGGAAACGACAGTGAACTGTTCCGGGCGGTCAGCGCGAAGATGCTGGCCACCATGATCCATATGATGCGCGGGACACCGTATGTATACCAGGGAGAGGAACTGGGCATGACCAATGCCTACTTCACCCGGCTGGATCAGTACGAGGATGTGGAAGTGCATAACGCCTGGCGCCAGTGGGTGGAAAGCGGCCGGGTGGACGGCCAGGACATGATGCGGTGGTTTGCGCGGATTGCCCGGGACAACGCCCGGACGCCCATGCAGTGGAATGCGGAAAAGCATGCGGGCTTCACAACCGGAACACCCTGGCTGCCGGTGACCGGCAATTATCCGATCATCAATGCGGAGCGGGAGGTGAACGATCCGGACAGTGTATACCACTATTACCGGCAGCTGATTGCCCTGCGGCACAGCCATGATGTGATTGTATACGGAGAGTTCGTCCCCCTGCTGGAGGAAGAACCGGATGTGTATGCGTATGCCCGGGTCCTGGATAATGAACGCCTGACCGTGCTTCTGAACTGGACGGAACGGACTGTACCGTGCCCGCTTGCAGAAGAGGGCCTGGGGGAAGAACTGATTTCCAATTATCCCACCCATCAGGCCGGGAAACTGCAGCCGTATGAAGCCAGGGTATTCCTGAACAGGTAATCTGTGCAGGATCTGTAAAATGTGTTTAAACAGGCCCCCGCCGGTGAAACCGGCGGGGGCCGCTGCGTCAGGAACGCAATTCCGGAAAACGATCGGATCAGCGGGTTTCGGAACGCTTCAGTTCGCGGAGCTTTTCAGCAAGCTGCAGGTACTCTTCCTGCAGCAGATCCGGACGGTCGCCTTTTTTGGGGGCGGAGAGACGGGCTGACAGCACGGCCATCTGCATTTCCAGCCGGCTGATTTCCAGGTTCCGGTTTTCCTTTTCCTGGTCCTTCTGCCGGGGTGCTTTCATTTCCTCCCAGCCGCCTTCGAATGTTTTCAGGCTTTCGTTCTCAAAACAGATAATCCGGGTAGCGGTTTTCCGGATAAACTCCTCATCATGGCTGACGAACAGCAGGGTGCCGCCGTAGCCGGACAGGAGCTTTTCCAGTTCCTCCATGGTAAACAGGTCCAGATGGTTTGTAGGTTCGTCCAGCAGAAGCATGTTGCAGTCCATGAGCAGGAGTTTGCCCAGTGCGGCCTTGGCCCGTTCACCGCCGGAGAGCAGCTTCAGTGTCTTGAATATATCATCGCCCCGGATGCCCAGACAGGCCATTACAGTCCGGGCAAAATGCTCCGGATGGACGGATTCCCGCATAATATTGTCCAGAATACTGCGTTCCGGATCAAGGGTGTTCTCATGATGCTGGTCAAACCAGCCCGGGCGGACGGCAGGGTTGAACCGTGCGTTTCCGCGGAACTGAATGCGGCTGTCCGACAGCCCGGACAGCACCCGCAGCAGGGTGGTTTTGCCGCAGCCGTTGGGACCGATGACGGCGGTGCGGCTGCCTGTCGGCAGGACAAAGCCGGTGTTTTTCAGCAGCGTTTTATTTCCGGCCTGCAGGAAGGTGCAGCGGAATTCCAGGACATTTTTGGCTTCCACCGGATGGGTGACGCCCAGTTTCATTTTGATTTCCGGCAAAGCCCGGGGCTTTTCCTTGACCTCCAGGTGTTCCATCCGGTTCTGGATTTTGCGTTTGGCACTGCTCAGTCCCAGAACGGCGTTTGTCCATTCATGGGTATGGAGCCTTGCTTCGCTGTTGCCCATCCGCGAAGGCGCCTTCTTCACCTGGGAAGCCCATTCTGTCATGCGCTGGGCGGCTTCCTTCAGGCGTTTCTGCTCTGTTTTATACTGGTCATATTCAAAAGCTGCCCGTTCCCGCTGACGGGTGCGTTCCGCCATAAAGTCATCATAACCGCCGGGGAAATCCGATATCTTTCCGTCCTCCAGATACCAGATCCGGGTGCAGATTTCCCGCAGCAGCGCCCGGTCGTGGGATACCAGCAGCACGGCCCCGGGGAAACCGGACAGTTTTTTGCGCAGCAATGCCAGTCCTTCCTGATCCAGGTCTGTGGTGGGCTCGTCTGCCAGCAGCAGGCCGGACGGAGCGGACAGCGCACCGGAAATCCGGTTGCGGGTCATTTCTCCGCCGGAAAGGCCTTCCCGGGTTTCCCGGGCACGGAACAGGGCGCGGGTTTCCGCGTCATTCCCGGCGTCCGCGTTTCCCTGCTGGCAGATCATGGAAACGGGGCACTGGCGCCGGATCAGGCCGGCTTCCGGTGCAATATCACCGGCCACCACCCGCAGCAGGGTGGTCTTGCCTGCGCCGTTTTCGCCGATCAGGCCGATCCGGTCTCCGTCATATATATTTATCCGGTCAATATTCAGCAACTGACGGTCGCCGAATGATACCTGCAGACCGGTTGCTTCAAGAATGCATTTTGCCATGAAAAAAACTCCTCCCGCGCCGCGGAGGAGCATTGAACGAACAAACAGAAAAAGACGTCTGGCTTTCGCTTAACGCAACCTCCAAACGGCGACACAAATACTATCCCGGGTTTTGTGAACCAGGGATGCTGTGGCTGCCGAATATCAGTTGCGAATTCTCATCAGTCCGTAAAGCCCGTCCTTTCTTAAACTGAACATAGCATATTCCGAACGGCAGGTTTTGTCAACGGGCGATTTGATCTCAGATCTTCACACCGGCTTCGGCAGCTTTTGCCGCGGTGTATTCATAGGCACGGCGGTATTCCTCGAAGGTGTTCATGTGTTCCAGCAGTACCGGGGCATCCGCGGGAAGATACCGGTCGATAATCTTCAGTACGCGGACAAAATCCAGGCCGCCTTCTCCCGGCGAACACTCATGCAGTACAGTTGTCAGCATCATCGGGTCCATGCGGGAGTCCTTGAGATGGGTGCTTTTGATATACGGTCCCAGTTTGCTGAAGCATTCTTCAATAAAGCCTTCCGCATCCAGATAGCGTCTCGGGCAGTTGATCATGTTCACAAAATCCATGTGCACGGCGAACTGCTCCCGGTCCACATCCTTCATCAGCTGCAGATACACATCCGGGCTGTCCGGAACCATCCATGGCATGGGTTCCAGACAGTAAAAGGCATGTTTCGGCGCGGCGCGGTCGATGATTTCCCGGACGGACGCAACCAGCCTGCGGTACATTTCCTCCGTGAAATTGCCGCGATCGGCCGCATCCCAGCCTGCCGGGCTTTCCGTACCGGCAATGTTGACACAGCACGGGATGGCCAGCCGGTCGGCCAGCTCCAGCTGGCGGACAGCGTAATCCAGATTTGCGGTTCCTTCGGCAGGATCAAACGGGTTCCGCCATACGCCGACTTCCGCAATCATCACATCATGCTTTTCGGTGATCCGGCAGAGTCTTTCGATTTCTTGCCGGGGCGTATCACAGGTAAACGGGGCAGTGACAGCCCGGAAACCGGAACTGACCAGTTTTTCCTCCCATTCCGCAGGGCTGCTGCAGCATACGGTTCCTCCCAGACGCATCGGATCATCCTTTCCACAGGCGGTCGGTTTATTATACGGATACGATTACAGCAACTGAAGTATACCATATGTTTTCTGCATCGGAAAGAACTGCGGTCCCGGGACGTGAAAAGCGGTGCAAAAGTCTTGTGAACCCCCCTGTTTTGTGGTAAGGTATCCATAACGTCAAAAGAAAAAGCCCGCAACCTGTACCGAAAAGGAGAATGCTGCTTTTTCAGGACACGTTCGGAATGATGAATATCACCGGATGAGGAGGTTATTCGGATGCGGAAAATGATGGCTTTGGTGCTGGCTTTTGTGCTGCTGTTCGGGCTGGTATCCTCAGCTGCGGCAAAGTCTGCATACACGCTGGATATTTACTGGATTGCGAACAAGGATGATCAGGAGATCCGCACCGGCGTGGAGGAAGCGATCAACGAGTACCTCGGTGAACTGTATGAGAGCAGGCAGGTCCAGGCCAACATGAAGGTGTCGTTCCACCTGATTCCGTGGGATCCTGCCTGGACAGAGCAGGCTGTCGGCGATCTGATGGCAGGGGAAAAGATTGACTTGATTTTTACTGCTGACTGGGAGGGTTATGTACAGGAGATCCTGGAAGGCAAACTGACTCCCCTGGGAGACCTGCTGGACAATTACGGGGAGGGAATCCTGGAATCCCTGCCGGAAGATTATCTGGAGGGTGTCAGGTATCACGGCCAGATCTACGGCATTCCGACCAACAAGGAACTGTGCGTTCCCACAGGGCTGATCGTAAACAAAACAGCGGCTGCGCTGATCGGCTGGGACCCGGAGGAAGACCCGGTGTCGTCGACGGAGGAACTGGAGCCGTATCTTGCAAAATACAAGGAACTGTTTCCTGCCCGGTATCCTTATCTGATGGAGCAGGGCCGCTGGTCCGATGAACCGTGGAATCATGACTGGATCGGGATCAGGGGAGATGCGCTTTCCGTCAAATATGCCATGGATGAGAACGGTGCGTTTGATGAAACGGTTTACAGCATTTACGAGACGGAGGAACAGGAAGCCCATATCCGCCTGATGTACAGATGGGCGCAGCTGGGTTATATCGCACCGGATGCGGCGTCGTATGACTACAACAGGATTTTCGGTACGGGAGACTTCCTTGTGTTTACCCAGCCGCTGAAGGGAAACGGCATCAAGGCCGGGGAGATGTATGCGGCCAACAAGGCAGCGTACGTGCCGGATTTTGAATGTGCGGAAATTACTCTGCAGGACCGTTACAAGGTGACCACGCAGGCGGGCGGTTCCATGTTTGCGATTCCCAAGAGCAGCCGGAAAAAAGATATTGCCATGCAGTACCTGAACCTGATGCACAGCGACGCCACGCTTGTGAACCTGATGCTCTTCGGCCAGGAAGGCGTAAACTATACAAAAGTGAACGACACGCAGGTGGAACTGAATGAAGATGCCAACTGGTACGGTATGCACGGCGGCGCCTGGACAGTCGGGGATATTTCCCTGCAGTATGTGCTGAAGACAGAAAATCCGGACAAGAATATTCTTCTGCAGCAGTATTCGGACGGCGCGCCGAAAACCGCCTCCTTCGGTTTCCGGTTCAACAAAAAACCGGTCAGTGAGATTGTGAAAGCGGTGGAGGATGTTGTGGAACAGTTCCAGATTCCGCTGATGGTCGGCGCCGTGGATCCGGATGATCCGGAGAAAGGGATTGAAGCCTTCCGTGAAGCCCTGAAGGAAGCAGGGATCGGGGAACTGAAAAAGGAAGTTGAGGATCAGTACGAGACCTGGAAGATCGAGACGAAAAAGTAAAGAACAAACGGCGCTCCGGAAGGAGCGCCGTTGTTAATGAAAAATGAAAAATGAACAATTAAGACCTTTGGTCATGCCGTGCGGCGCAGGAGGCGCTGCATAGGGAGCAGTTGCCGCAGCAGCTGCTTTTTCCTTCTGCCTTTCTTTTCCGGGCGCGGAAGAAGGCGAGGAATGCGATTCCGGCCACCGCGAGCAGGATCAGGATATCCCAGATATTCATGGGCAGCGCCTCCTCAGAACAGTAATCCGAGCAGCCGGATGATCAACGCGGCGAACCAGGCGATGGCGCACTGCCAGAGCACTACGCCCAGAGCCCATTTGCGGCCCAGTTCCCGCCGGATCGCGGCAATGGCGGCCACACAGGGGGTATACAGCAGGCTGAATGCCAGCATGGAAGCAGCTGTCAGGGTGCCGAGGGAAGCAAGTCCGCCGCCGAAGAGCGTTTCCATGACGGATACAACGCTTTCCTTTGCCATGAAGCCGCTGATCAGCGATGTAACGATGCGCCAGTCACCCAGGCCGACAGGAGCCATCAGCGGAGCAAGCAGGCCGGCCGCGGCAGCCAGGATGCTCTCATGGGAATCAGCGACCAGGTTCAGCCTGAAATCAAAGCTCTTCAGGAACCAGACCACGATGGTGGCAATCAGGATCACGGAGAAGGCACGGTGCAGGAAATCCTTTGATTTCTCCCACAGCAGCTGGGCAACGTTCCTCGGGCTGGGAAGCCGGTAGTTCGGCAGTTCCATCACAAAGGGAACGGCCTCGCCCCGGAACAGGGTGTTCTTGAACAGCAGCGAAACGAGAATGCCGGTCAGGATCCCCAGCAGATAAAGCCCGGTAATGATCAGCCAGCCGTACTGCGGGAAGAAAGCGCTGACAAAGAACCCGTAGATCGGCATCTTGGCAGTACAGGACATAAAAGGGGTCAGCAGGATTGTCATCCGGCGGTCCCGGTCGCTGGGGAGGGTGCGGGTGGACATGACGGCGGGAACCGTGCAGCCGAAGCCGATCAGCATCGGCACGATACTCCGCCCGGAGAGGCCGATGCGCCGCAGGAGCTTATCCATCACAAAGGCGACCCGTGCGATATAACCGCTGTCCTCCAACAGGGACAGGAAAAAGAACAGGATGACGATAATCGGCAGGAAACTGACAACCGTTCCCACGCCTTCAAAGATACCGTCCAGAATCAGGCTCTGGATCGTCGCATTGACATGAACGGCTTCCATGCCCTGCTGGGCACCCTCTTTGAGGGCGTCGATGCCGTTCTGGAGCAGATCCTGGAAGAAGGGACCGATCAGGAAGAATGTCAGGAAAAAGACGGCTGCCATGATCAGGATGAAGAAGGGGATGGCTGTATGCCGGCCGGTCAGGATCCGGTCGATTTTTTCGCTCCGTACCCGTTCACGGCTTTCCCGGGGCTTGATTACGGAGGTGTCACAGACCTTCCGGATAAAGGCAAACCGCATATCGGCAATGGCTGCGCTGCGATCCATTCCCCGCTCTTTTTCCATCTGAAGCACCAGATGATCCAGGGTTTCCCGCTCGTTCTGGTCCAGCTCCAGCTGTTCCACCAGCAGGGGGTCGCCCACGATCAGCTTGCTTGCGGAAAAACGGACGGGGAGCTTTGCACGGTCCGCATGGTCCTGAATCAGGACGCTGACGGCATGCAGTGCGCGGTGAACGGCACCGCCGTGATCTTCCACACCGCAGAAATCCTGCTCCAGGGGGCGTTCCTGGTATTTTGCCACATGGATGGCATGGCGTACCAGTTCGTCCACGCCTTCATTCTTGGCCGCGGAGATCGGTACTACCGGGACACCCAGCATGGCTTCCATCGCGTTCACGTCCACCGTGCCGCCGTTGCCGCGCAGTTCGTCCATCATATTCAGGGCGACAACCATGGGGATATTCATTTCCAGCAGCTGCATGGTCAGGTACAGATTGCGTTCGATATTGGTGGCGTCCACGATGTTGATAATTGCTTTGGGGTGCTCCCTGAGGACAAAGTCACGGGAAACCAGCTCTTCGCTGGACCAGGGAGACATGGAGTAAATGCCGGGCAGGTCGGTAACCAGGGTATCGCTGTGGCCGCGGATCATTCCGTCCTTCCGGTCCACGGTTACGCCGGGGAAATTGCCCACGTGCTGGTTTGAACCGGTCAGCTGGTTGAAAAGCGTTGTTTTGCCGCTGTTCTGGTTGCCGACAAGGGCGAAGGTCAGTTTTGTGCCTTCCGGCAGGGGATCGCCGCTGCCTTTGGGATGATAGCGGCCTTCCTCACCAAGTCCCGGGTGCTCCGGGGAACGCTGGGGTGTTTTTTCTGAAACAGGGGCCTTCTGTTCAACCGGAACAATGCTGATTTTTTCCGCATCCGCCAGGCGGAGTGTCAGTTCATATCCGTGAATCCTCAGCTCCATGGGATCGCCCATCGGCGCCAGCTTGATTACGGTGACCTCAGTGCCGGGAATTACGCCCATATCCAGAAAATGCTGGCGAAGGGCGCCTTCACCGCCGACAGCTTCGATGACGGCGGACTGACCGGGACGCAGGGTGTTTAGTTTCATACAGGATACCCCTTCTCTGCCATATTGGGCAAAGCAAAAACGGATCCGGTTCGCTTTGCCGTGAGCATTTTACTACAATTGACCATAGATAGCAATAGCTAACAAATGTTTGATTAAACAAACTTACAAAAAACAATTCATTCCCGCCGGGGGAATCGGTTGTTTGTTCGCCTTGAAAAGGCGGCCGGGAAAGGATACAATAACTGTATTAACCGGAACGGAGCGAAGAGAATGGCATTGACCGCCTATTGCAAGAAATGTGCCAGGGAAGTGGATGCAGGGGAAATCTGTCCCGTGTGCGGAACACGCCTGGGAAAAAATGCGGCGCATGCGGCGTGGTGTGTTGAACGCATCCCGGTGAAGGACTGGATGTGCTGGAACGCGCTGATGCGGATTCTGCTTCCCGCGGCCCTGGTGATTCTGGTCCTGGTGCTGCTGGCGGAGGCAGTTGCCGGCGGTGCCAGTGCGGTGGAAAAACTGCTGGTGTCCGATTTTCCGACGGTTCTGCTGATCCTGCTGGGGGCCATTCTGGCAGTGGCGCTGATTGCACTTCTGCTGCAGGGAAAAGAACTGACAGATTATGTGGTCGACAACCGCGGCATTCATGAGATCCATTACCTGCAGGATCCGACGCCGCTCAGACTGATAGCCCGGCTGAAGTCACTGGCATTGCTGCGGGAAGCGCAGCAGGGCAGCTCCGCAGCTGTGGTGAAGGTTGGGGAAAAGGACCTGCCCTGGAAGAATGTTGCCAGGGTGCAGCTGTGGCCGGAAAAAGGCATGATCCTGTATTACGCGCCGTCCTGGTGGATGCGGATCGCGTTGGTTTGTTCTCCCTTTTCCTGGAATGATGTGATGGCAATCACGCGGGAGAAACTGGGCAGAAAGAAAAAGATCAAACTGCCTTCGTCCCTGGTTGTCCCTGCCCAGCCGCGAACCCGCAGCGTGGGACCGCACACCCGGCAGATTCCTGTTTCGGAGGAATCCCCGGGACAGCTGAGCATGGATACCCTGTTTGACCTTCCTCCCGAAGACCAGGAACCGAGCTGAAATGCAAAAGATCCGGCTGCCGCAGGGCAGCCGGATCTTTCTATGATTACCTGTCAGTTTCCAAGATAAGCTTTCTGGACGTCATCATTCTGCAGGAGTTCCGAAGCGTCGCCGGACATGGCGATTCTGCCGGTTTCGAGCACGTAGGCACGGTCGGCAACGGAGAGCGCCATCTGGGCGTTCTGCTCCACCAGCAGGATCGTGACGCCGGATTCGTGCAGTTCCTTGATGATATCGAAAATCTGGTCCACCAGGATCGGCGCAAGGCCCATGGAAGGCTCATCCAGCATCATCAGCTTCGGTTTGCTCATCAGCGCGCGGGCCATGGCCAGCATCTGCTGTTCACCGCCGGACAGGGTACCGCCGATCTGCTTTTCCCGTTCCTTCAGGCGGGGGAAACGACGGAACACATCTTCCAGCGATGCTTCGATTTCTTCATTCGGGCGGCTGTAGGCACCCATTTCCAGGTTTTCCCGGACAGTCATCTGCTGAAAAATCCGGCGGCCTTCCGGGCAGAGACTGAGTCCCTTGTATACCATCTTGTTGGCATTGGTGCCGTCCACAGGGACACCGCCAAGAACAATGGATCCCTGCCGCGGTTTCAGAAGCCCGGCGATGGTGTTCAGGGTGGTGGATTTGCCGGCGCCGTTTGCGCCAATCAGGGTAACGATTTCACCTTCCTGCACTTCCAGGCTGATCCCCTTTACGGCATGGATGGCACCGTAATAAACATGCAGGTCCTTTACCTTCAGCAGCGGCAGATTCTGATTTTTGTTCTCGCTCATCTTCAGCCCTCCTTCTTTTTGCCCAGATAGGCTTCGATGACAGCAGGGTTCGCCTGGATTTCATCGGCGGTCCCCTTCGCGATAATCCGGCCGAAGTTCAGGACGCAGATGCCTTCACATACGCCCATGACCAGGCTCATATCGTGCTCAATCAGGAGGATGGCGATCTGGAACTGATCACGGATCTTTGCGATGTTTTCCATCAGCTCTTCCGTCTCATGGGGATTCATGCCTGCGGCCGGTTCGTCCAGCAGCAGCAGTTTCGGTTCGGTGGCCAGTGCCCGGACGATTTCCAGGCGGCGCTGGGCGCCGTAAGGCAGGCTGCCGGATACTTCGTCCGCCAGGTCCTGCATGCCGAAGATGTCCAGCAGTTCCATGGCGCGTTCGTGCTGGCGCTTTTCCTGTTTCCAGTACCGCGGCAGCCGCAGGATTCCGCTGAACATATCGTATTTGATCTGATTATGCAGACCGATCCGTACATTCTCCTCCACCGTCATTTTGTCAAACAGGCGGATGTTCTGGAAGGTACGGGCGATTCCCAGTCTGGAGGCCTGAACAATGCTCATGCCGTGCAGATCCTGGCCGTTGATCAGGACAGCCCCGCTGGTGGGTTCATACACTTTGGTCAGGAGATTGAAGACCGTGGTCTTTCCGGCGCCGTTGGGGCCGATGAGGCCTGCGATTTCCGTCTTTCCGATGGTCAGGTTAAAGTCATCCACAGCTTTCAGTCCGCCGAACTCGATCCCCAGGTGCCGGGTTTCCAGTACCGGGATTTCATCCACATCCCGTTCGGGAACGATGGAATGAGAAGGGACCGGAACCATTTTGGTATCAGAGCGGTGTCTCTTTGCCTGTGTCATTTGACGTCACCTCCTTCGGAAGATTTCCTTTGCTTTCCGTGAAGCATTTTCTTCAGAGGAGAGAAAATGCGGTTGGCGATGGCACGGGTGGTGGGATTGTTGGTGAAGATCATCACCAGGATCAGTACCACTGCGTAGACCAGCATCCGGTAATCGGCAAATTCACGCAGCACTTCCGGCAGCACGGTCAGGAAGGTGGCGGAAATGATGGAACCGAGCACATTACCCAGACCGCCCAGGACGACGAAGACCAGCACGTTGATCGACTGGTTGAAGGTGAACTGGGTCGGGACGACGGTGGAGGAATTCAGCCCGTACAGAGCTCCGGCCATACCGGCCAGCACCGCTGCCGTTACAAAGGCCATCATTTTATATTTGGTGACTGAAACGCCCATGGATTCAGCGGCAATCCGGTTGTCGCGGGTTGCCTGGATTGCCCGGCCGGCGCGGGAGTTGACCAGGTTCAGCACAATCACCAGGGCAACCAGAATCAGGACAAAACCTACGGTGAAGGTGGAAATGGGCTTGATCTTGACCGCGCCTTTGGCGCCGTCCACCAGCATGGTGACATCTGCAGGCAGCTTCTTGCTGAGGAAAGAGAAATGCAGGTGTCCGTCCGCTGTGCCCACATACAGCACATTCACCAGGTTCCGGATAATTTCACCGAAAGCCAGGGTCACAATGGCCAGGTAGTCGCCGCGGAGGCGGAGTACGGGAATGCCGATCAGCACGCCGAAGATCCCGGCCAGAATACCGCCGGCCAGGATGGCGATGACCAGGCGCAGGGTAGGATCCTGCATATCAAAGGCTGCCAGCAGCCAGCCGCTGACAACGGCTCCGGTATATGCGCCGACGCTCATAAAGCCGGCATGGCCGAGGCTCAGCTCTCCGGAAAAACCGATGACCAGGTTCAGGGAGACCGCCATCACGATCCAGGCACAGATCGGAACCAGCTGTCCCTTCAGGGAACGGCTGATTGTCTTGGCGGCAATCATGTTCTGCAGGATCAGGAAGGCGGCAATGACCAGGCCGAAGGTGATCAGGTTATAGATGAGGCGTTTGCGTTTTGCTTTTGTCATGATCCTCACCTCAAACTTTCTCACGCATGGGCTTGCCAAGCAGTCCGGCCGGCTTGAACAGCAGTACGATGATCAGCACGGCGAAAACGATGGCATCTCCCAGCTCGGTGGAAATATAAGCCTTGCCGAAGATTTCGATGATCCCCAGCAGAACGCCTCCCAGCATGGCGCCGGGAATGGAACCGATCCCGCCGAACACGGCGGCGGTAAATGCCTTGATACCGGGCATGGAGCCGGTGGTGGGCTGCAGAATGGGATAGGAGGAACAAAGCAGGATTCCGGCGATTGCCGCCAGTGCGGAACCGATGGCAAAAGTCAGGGAGATGGTCCTGTTCACATTGATTCCCATCAGCTCTGCGGCTCCGCGGTCCTCAGACACGCAGCGCATGGCCTTGCCCAGTTTTGTTTTGGAGGTGAAAAGGGTCAGTGCCACCATGATGACCACACTGACCAGAATTGTAATCAGCGTGGCGGAGGAGAGATTTATTTTTCCAAGCCGCAGTGAGGTGCCGTTGATGAAGGTGGTCGGGAAAGACTTGGGATTGGCTCCCCAGATCATCAGCGCGATATTCTGCAGCAGATAGCTCATTCCGATGGCGGTAATCAGCACAGCCAGGGAAGTGGCCTGGCGAAGCGGCCGGTAAGCCAGTCCTTCTATGGTGATGCCCAGAACGGTACAGACCACCATGGCCAGCAGGAACGCAAACACCGGGGGAATGCCCCAGTACTGCAGGCCGCAGAAGGCAATATAGGCACCGACCATGATCACATCGCCGTGGGCGAAGTTCAGCATCTTGGCGATACCGTAGACCATTGTGTATCCCAGCGCGATGATGGCATAGATGCTGCCAAGGCTGAGACCGTTGATCAGATTATCCAGAAAAATCATACAGGTTTTTTCCTCTCAGGAAGGATGGTTGTTTTATTTTCGTCAATATGTATGAGAAGGAAAAGATCCTTCAGAAAAACGAAAACGCGGAACCGGCCGCAGGGCCGGTCCGCTTGAAAATGCCGGGATCGTGTCAGTTGAATCAGTCTTCGAACACATACACACCGTTGACGATGGTGGCAGCCATAGGCGTCTTGGTGACGGCGCCGGACTCATCCCAGGTCATGGTACCGGTCAGGCCGGTTACTTCGATCTCCTTCATGGCTTCGATCAGCAGATCGCAGGCTTCTTCGGGAGCCATTTCGGAAGTGATGCCGGCTTTCTCGGCGGCGGCGATCAGGATGTAGATGCCGTCATAAGCGTCCGCAGCAAACTGGATCGGGATTTCGTTGAACTTCTCCTGATACTTGGCAACGAAGCTCTTGACGTTTTCATCTTCAGAGGTGGCGACGAAGGGGGTCAGCAGCATGACGCCTTCCGCCAGGGAGGTGTCAAAGCCTTCCACGCTCAGGATGCCGTCCATGCCGTCCACGCCGAAGAAGATGGGCTTGTAGTTCTTGTCGGCAGCGGTCTTCAGGATCAGGGA
>JAEEGL010327311.1_pt1 | contig 55832 bp, 42 predicted proteins | sample 9134231 | NCBI WGS metagenome assembly JAEEGL01 (sample SAMN16246548, study PRJNA631951) | gut metagenome | biome: gut microbiome; feature: rumen; material: fiber-attached | host: Bos | place: Iran: Karaj | collected 2018-10
AATGTCAGAGCTATTTAAATCTGCGCCGAGCGCTTCAAGAATGTCCTTTACGGCGTTTTTGATTTTTGAAATATTATCTTTGCTTAAATGACGGGTTTCGCGGTCCATATGCGTATTCTACAATAAATCAGACTAAATGAAAATAGTTAAAAAATGCGCGTGCGCAAAAACGGCACAAACAGCAAGGCTCTTCTATGCGCTCCCATAGCATCACCACAAAAATCTGCTGGCTGAGCGTAAGTGGACTCCGACTCGCCTTCGGCTCGCGAACGCTCAGAATCAGTTTTTGTGTCGATGCTATTCGCGCGCATTAACGACACTGATGTCTGTCGTTTTTGCGTACGCGCGTTTTAGAACTGGATGATTTCTTCGTATATTTCCATCGCAAACTGGTCCGTCATTCCCGAGATAAACTCAATGACGCATTTCTGGAACGATTCGTCGTTCGTAACATCAAAAACCTGCTTCGTGTCATAACGATAGATTTTCTTTCTGTCCTTCTGATGGAACGGTTCATAATTCGTATATTTTACAAGCCATGACTCAAACTCGACGCTCAGTTTTGGAAAATATTTAAGAATAACCGAAGCCCTGCCGTTTACCGCATAAACCTGAGTCTTCATCAAAGTCCTGTAAATCGTCTCGATTACATTCTTTGCATAATGCTGGAACTCAACGAGTCTCCAGTGGCTGTATATCTTTGCAAAACTAAATTTCTTTAATTCAAGAATAAATTTAAAATACTCGTCGCTAAAGCAAAGACCTTTTTCGGGACTCGACTGCTCGCACATATCCACGATAAGATCATTTATCAAAACAGTCGTGTTTACAGCCTTTCCGCTTCTAAATGCCTTTCGTCCCTTGCCTTCAAATCCTAAAGTAGAACCAACGATTTCGCGAAGCTGTCTGTAAGCACTCATATCAAGAATATGATAAGCTCTCGCATCTTCTATATCACGTCCAAGATAAGCAATTTTATCTGCAACCTTTACGACACAGCCTTCCCATGTATATGGCTGAATCAATCCCGGTCTTTTAATCGTATATAAATCCAGATTATCACTTCGAGGTTTTATTCCCTGCTGGTCAATTTCTCCGCAGTGACAGATAAGACCATCACGCACCGCATACGTTAAATCAAGATTTTTCTGAACTCCGTCAGGATCAGGAAGCGTTTCAATATAGTCTGCAAAAAAAAGCGAGTTTCTTTCATGCCAGAATTTTTTCGGAGCATTCAATCCTTCTTTCTGCGAAAGAAGATCATTAAGGCAGTCTTCTCCGTGATGACCAAACGGAGCATGTCCTATATCATGCCCTGTCGCGATTGCCTGAGTAAGCTGGTCATTAAGTCCTAAATATTTTGCAACAGTCGATGCAACAGATGCTACATGCTGAACATGTTCCATCCTCGTGCAGATATGGTCATTGTGAGGTGCAAAGAAAACCTGTGTTTTGTGTTTTAAACGGCGGTATGCCTGACAATGAAGAAGGCGTGTATAATCCCTCTCAAATTCTGAACGTATATCGTTTCCACGGTCGTAAAGTTCCGACTGACGCTGCACTGCTTTTTCCCAGTCCGGATTTTCGCTTGTACATGCAACACTTTTAAAAGAATCTTTCATTTTTATATCTTATTTGTTTTATTTTACTTTTTCAATTATACCAGAAATCTGCTCGATGGCATTCCTGTATTTTTTAATTTCTTCCTGCGCTTTAGAAGAATCAATTGAATTATTTTTCTGCGCAAACATTTTTTCAAGACGTGTGCGGTTTTCGAAAAGCTCGATGATGTTTGCAACACGGCGTTCAATGATAAGAAGGTTAAACGGTTTCTGGATTACATCGATTACACCGTAGTCGTATGCATGTTCAACTACATAATCAGTTGTTTCTGTCGTGATTATAAAAAGCGGAACCGATCTCATAATCTGATTGCGTTCAAGTTCTGCAAGAACAGAAAAACCATCCATCTCTGGCATGATGATGTCCAGAAAAATTGCGGCAAGATCATCTTTGTTTGCCATAATTTTTTCCAAACCTTCTTCGCCGTCAGACGCTTCGATTACTTCGTATTTTTTTGAGAAAGCTTCTCCAAGAATAGTTCTGTTTAACTCAACGTCATCGATTATGATGATTTTTTTTCCTGCACCAGCCATCAATAAACTCCCCGATACTCTAATCCAGCTTTGCGATATAACCTTCGATTTCGACACCAGCTTCTATTGCTTTTGGAAGTACTTCTTTTGCCTTGTCTGTCTCTCCGGATCTGATAAGCCTTACGATTTCTGAACACTCATCAAAAAGTTTTTTAAAACCGATGTTTCCTGCATAACCTTTTAAAGTATGCGCAATCATCTCCATATTGGACCAGTCACCGGTTTCATAAGCCTTTTTAAGACTTGCCCAGTTTTCGTCCTGAGGGAATTTCCTTACAAATTTCTCGAGAAGATCGAGATTTCCCGAAAATCTTTTTACTGTTTCTTCGCGATTCGGGATAATAAAATCAAAAATTTCATCAAAAGTCATATCACATTAAATGATAACCCGACTTTTAGAATTTTTCAACTTTTTTAAGGCTTTAAAAAACAAAGCGGCTGCCCAAAAGGAGTTAAATGACAGCCGCTTTCCCGGAGAAAACTCTTTAATGATGTTCTTTTATTTATACTAGTTTAACAAGCTGAACCAGATAAAGTTACAGAATTTGATTCAAATTGTGCCGTACCTGGCACATAAGTGCTCTTATATATAGAAACTTAAGTAAGGGCGACCTTATAACCCTTTAAAAATTTCTTCTTTGATTCAGTTATGCGGTAACTTTCTGTCGCTTTCTGAATCGCCTTGTTATGTGTCCACGGTTCAAGACGGTGGTTTTTTATGTATTCAACAGCAGCATCCCACTGCTTTGCAAGGGCAGTTGCAAAAAACCATGCGACCATCATCCTTACATAATAGTCCTGAGAATTTTCTTCTGGAACCGCACTCTTTTTAATTTTCGTTGCAGCTGCAAGTTCAAGAAACTCTGGGTTAAAATCTTCATCAAGAAAATGCTGCATGAGGTTTTCAAGACCAAAGCGGACTGTAAAAGCATGACGTGATTTTAACCAGCGCTTTATATATGGCAAAAGTTCTGCGTGATGCTTTTTAAAAACCTTAGGTGAAAGCTGGTCGCATGTTGCCCAGTTATCTACGAACGGTAAGAATTTTTTTGTAAGCTCAATGCAGGTTTTAAAATCCTTCTGCTCGCAGATGATAAACGAATGCAGCTGGTATTCATCAAAGTATTCATGCGGAACTGAACTCAAAAAATTTTCTATCATAGAAGGCGTAACATCGTTTTTTAAATTGCAAAGCTCTTTTGCATAGGCACGCAGGTCAGGGGTTCGCACTCCTATCATATTGTCTGCAGTTTTTCCAGGAATCAGTTTTGCCTGAAAATCCCTGTACTTTTTATCCTGCATTTTAAAAAGATCAGAAGTAATTTTATTCATAACATATCCTCTCAAGTTCTGTAAACGGATGGCAGAGCGCAAGCCCCATAGAAACGACATCAGCAGAATGCGGTAAAATGACGCTGCCTCCAGACATCACTTCTGGCACCGCGCCGTTTAATACGCCACATTCTTTTAAAAACGACATTCCCTTTTCAAACTGTTCATGCGAAAGTTTTACTGCGAGAGCCACGTGCGCACACCATCGCTCTGGAATATAATTTCTGTTATCGCCGCTTTCAAAATGTGGCAGCATGATATCATGAAGACATCTGTTTAATGAACGTAAATTTTCATCCATCACAGGTTTTAGAAAAATAACTTTATCTAAAAAAGTATCTATAGAAGAAAAATCCATTTTAAAAAAACATTTAGAATCCTTTACAGAATTTACAAAGTCAAACGAGCGCTCATAAAAATCATGAAAAAGCTTTTTAAGATGAGGAACTTCGCTTTGTGTACAATGAAAAGCTCCGAGCGTCACGTGAGGCGGAACATTATTTTTAATTAAAAAATCACTTCCAGTAACGTGCGAAAGCTCTGATACAAGACCTTTTATTTTCGATGTCGTATCAGAGTCAAAATAAAGAGTCACCGCATAAGTCTGGTTCTGTAAGTTTTCCATACTTTTCTTTTACAACATTTTTAAAGAAAGATAAAGAAATGAGAAGATTTTTTTAGATTTTTTTTCAGTTGACTGTCAACGCATAGCACCTTTAGAACAAATCCAGCATCGAATCAAGATAAACTGCCTCGCGAACTTCCAGCTGATGCTCAGGCTTTGTCATATAGTAAAGAAGAATTTCAAGAACGACTGCACTTCCAAGAGCGCGACCTTCTATCTTAAAGTTTGTAAATCCGTTTTTAAGATACTTATCCTTAATATCATCAATACTTATGAACGAAGGATTTTTCATCGCAAGAGAAAATCTGTAACCTCCCTCACCTTTGGGAGCAGAGCAACGGTGTTCTTTAACGTCCTGCCCGAGATTACGGCGGCTTACATTTTCATAGCAGAGTTTCCTTTCGGTACATCCGACACTGCAGCACTCATTACAGAGAAATTCAACTTTATCCTTTTTATCCTGCGAAAGTAAATTTAAATTTTCAAAAGATTTATTAAGCCTAAAATCCGGGACTACATATTTAAACTCCGGACGCTCAAGCTCCATGCTGAATTTACTAAATTCCGTGATGACTTTTGTAGTAGAAGAAACAAGATAGAACGAAGGAAAATTTTTTCTAAGATATTCTAAAAGAATTTCTGAATGAACTATCGCACCGACAATAATTTCTGAGTCCACTTGAGTAAATTCAGCAAACTTATGACAAAGCATATTGCACTTTTTATCTTTGAGATGTTCAGATTTTAAAAGTGAATTACTCAAAGTAAGACGGGGAGAAAATTTAAATTCCTTAACAAGAGAGATGACATCATCAAGGTGAGCATCAGACGAAGCACAGCGACCGCCACCCCAGAGACAGTCACGTGGCGCACCATATATCGAACCGATATCACACCAGGGATAAAACCAGTCGCGGTGAGAATAGAAAAGTTCAAGAAAAATTCGGTAAAGATCATAAAACTCAAATAGACCGGGAAGATGATAATGCGCCTTAAGATTTTCCATACTTTTCTTTTACAACATTTTTAAAGAAAGATAAAGAAATGAGAAGATTTTTTTAATATTTTTTTATTTTTGGGTGAATTTATTACAAAAATTTTTACGATACCTTTTGAAACCAAATTTATTTTTCAGGAGGTATGACATGTACGAAAATCATATAAAAACAGAAGAAGAGCTTATCGAAGAGTGGAATACGATGCCTTTCTCTAAAAACTTCATGTTCTGCAAGGTAATGGAAAACGAACCGCTCTGTCGCCACGCCCTAGAAATCCTTCTCGGTATCAAAATAGATCACCTTGAGTATCCGGAGCAGGAAAGGTATTTCAAGGATTCTGCACAGTCACACGGGATAAGGCTTGACGTATTCACAGAAGGAGATGGCAGGAACTTTGACCTTGAAATGCAGACAGCAGATACCGGAGACCTTCTTAAACGCGCACGCTATTACTCAAGCTGCATTGACGTATCATTCCTTAAACCCGGAATGCTCTATTCTGAATTAAAGAAAAACTACATTATCTTTCTCTGTCTTGAAGACCCGTTTAAAAAAAAACTTCCTCTTTATACTTACAGAACAAAATGTGTAGAAGACGGAACTCTCGAAGATGACGAAACAGAAAAATTGTTTTATAATATCGCTAGATGGGAAACTTTCGGAAACGAGGATTTAAAGAACTTCTTTAAGTTCATTATGACCAACATTCCCTGTGATGAGTTTACCAGAAACCTTAATGACCAGGTAATGATTGCCCGGCAGAACGCAGAGTACAGGAGGCAGTATATGACAATGGAAATGTACGGAACCGAACGCTTTCGCGAAGGTCAGAAACAAGGCGCCCAGCAGAAAGCCATCGAAGCTGCGAGAAGTTTTTACACAAATGGAGTTTCTGTCGAAATCATATCAAAATCACTCGGGATATCTGCCGAAGAAGTTGAAAAAATCGTTAAAGGCTCATGAGGTCGGTTCACAAGTTGCTTGTCCGCTACCATCTTTAGCGGCAGGTCCCGCAACGCGCCGATTACAGGTTAGAGAAGCTGTTCTATTTTATCCAGAATTAATTTATCAGCCGGAAGCCAGTCAACGGATCTCAAAGTTTCTTTTGACACCCACTTTGCTGCTTCATGTTCAAGAAGTTTCAAATCACCAGAGACTATCGTACATAAAATACAATGCATAGTCAGATGAAAATTCGGATAATCATAATCTACAACGCCAAGTATTTTTTCTGCCTTTACATCAGTAGCCAGTTCTTCTTTTATTTCACGAACGATACACTGTTCAGGAGTTTCTCCGGGCTCAAGTTTACCACCTGGAATTTCCCAACCATCTTTATAATCGCCGTAGCCGCGCTGAGTTGCAAAGATTTCTTTTTTGTTTGTATCTGGGTTTGCACGGAGAATAACTGCTCCACTTACTGTGACTTGTTTCATTTTTCGTATCTTAAAAATTGATTATAAAACTTTACTTCTGGACAATAAATCTAGCACCTTACTTCCAGGTGCTAAACTTATTGCAGTATATTTATGAGCAAGAACTGTTGGAATTAATGAATCTGGATACAAACTACAATCAAACTCATCGAGCAAATCAGTATAAATTTTAATATTCTTATAATTTAAAATATTCGACTTTTCGTTTTTAAAATTTGAAACTTTAGATTTCTCTGCATACGGATATGGTACTGTAAAAACAAATACACTTCCTTTTTTATTTTTATAAACAAAATGTTGTCCATAATATGTTTCTTTACCAAATGTATCAGAAGCAGGATTTTTTTCAAAATTTACGTATTTATTTATAAAATCATCTGTTAAACAATATATTTCGCCTATTCCTATGTGTTCTTTTATAAGATTAATAAAATCATTAATAAGACCAGATTTCTGAATACCTATCATAAGAATATCAGATTTATTAAACTTTCGCATTTCTTGATTTAATTCATCTAAATATTTCATGAAACATGCATGTAATTTTGCAGGCTCTCCAAATAATGCTAAAGGTCCATCAATAAAAAAACAAATGTTTTCCAGATGATTTACATAAGAATCTCGTAATGACTCAACTATAGTTCGTATATAGTGTATTGATAATAAACGTTCTATTACAGACATTGTACGATTTAATGCACTTTTGTTTGAAGTCTCATCTTTTACTTGCTCCCAGACTCGTAAAACATCTGTAATATACAATCTCTTTCCACAATGAGGACATTTTGGAGCTGGGTCATCCTTATTTATTACAATATTCTCAGTCTGTTCACAATGAGGACATTTTGATAATTTTATCCTTGTATCATTACATCCATCTAAATAGGAAGCCATTTTAAATAAAGTTTCTCTCAAACTTGATTTTGGATCATTTTCATTATCACGCTTCTTATCAAATTGTTCATCCAAGGCTTTTCTGAAACTTTCTTGTACGTAATCGCAGTTATCATAAACAATATTTGTACTTGGCAATACAAAACTATAGGCATCATTGTTTTCCTTGAAACTCGCAACTTCAAATGGATCAACAAAGTTAGATGTTCCTTGTATTTGTGTAAGAGAATCATATTTTAATAACACAACACCAATTTTAATATATCCAATTTTCTTACTAGGAAATTTCTCTGTTATACTTGATTCATAAACACTTCCATCTATTGATATTATATTCTTTGGTCTTGGAAAATTACAATCATTAGGTTTTGTGAATAAATTTCCCAGAGTTTCAATTTCTTGAGTATCATATTCGATTTTATGACATTTTGATAAAAACTCCGAAACATCTGGGTTTTTTATTATATCTACATGAGAGGTTTTATCTGCAAGTTCATTTTCATAGGGCATTTTTTATTTTCTCCATTTATCAGGTTCGAATTTATTTATTTGTACTGGCACAACGAAAGAACTTGAGAGTGTTTTTACTCTTGAAAAACCGACATCTTGGGCTCGTAATAACGATTTATGAAAATCAGCAAAATCATAAAACTTATCAAGTTCGCGAATTTCATTTTCACTGTTTAGGTGTGATACAAACCAGTTTTCTGTATTACTTAAAATATTTGGATGAACAGATGAAACTTCTTGTGTTGCATAAACTAAACCAATTTTATATTTGGCGCCTTCTTTTGCAATTCTTGGCCAGGTATCAGTTAAAGGCATATTTTTGCCGATTAAGTTATGAGCTTCTTCTATGTAAACCATTATAAATGGTGGTTGTTTTCCATCTGTAAAAATATTCATAGAAGAGGTAAAAATATACTTAGCTAAATCTTTACTAATCTTCTCTCTCATTGTAGCAATACCAACAGATAAATCAAGAATAATAATTTTTCCTTCACATAATAGTTTATATATTTCACCATATACTTCTGAATTCTCTCTTTCGCAAGAATGAAATTCTTTTGCATTTATAAGAATTCTATATCCTCTAATATATGAATCCTTATCATTTTTTTGTGCTAACATATTAAGCATAGCTTTACAATCGCCATCGAACCAATCATCTCCAGATGTACTCTGTAATGGAGTAGTTTTATTAACTTCTCTAGCTTTCAGAAACCATTTGCAAGCTTCTTTTATCGGCATGCTTATTCGTGCATTTCCTAACTCTTTTATTTTATAATCGACTCCATTTTCAACTTGCTGTCTTATATTGGCACTTGCAACAAATGAGATATAATAATTATCTTCATTATTTAATTCATACTCAGCCTTTTTTAATAAACACTTATATATTGCAGATTTTAATTCCCAACGATTATGTAAAGAATAATCTTTTCTGTCTGGTTCATCAAATGAAGTTGTCATAAAATTCTGAATATCACCTGCAGAAGCATTACCATCATTTTTTATTTGTTCACATATAATTGAGAAACCTTCTGGGATTTGTTCATAAAAATTATTTAGAAGATTTCTGAATCCATCTGTTTTCATCATCCTATATCGCACACAATCTTCTTTAAATATTTCAGATATAGCTCCTTTATCCTGTCCATTCGCATTTGCATATTCACCGTTAATATCAAAAATTAATTGTCCAATTTTTAAATTCACATCATTAGAAACTTTCTTTACAACAGATACAGTTTGTTTTACCATATTGGATTTTCCGGTTCTTGTCATACCTAAAACTGCGGTACGACGAGCAAGAAAATCTGCAGGTTGAATAGAAACAGGAACTTTTACATCACCTTCTTTTCTTTGAAGTCTATCAGAAGAAGTATATCTCACTGTACCTATTTCAAAAGGTTTTACTGGTTTTTCAATTCCCATATTTCGGAAATCTTCTTCTGATTTTTTCTTTCTTATTGGATCTACATAATTTACAATCGTCTTTAAAGCCTCTTGTTTTGGCAAATAAACTGCCATCGTAAGAGATGCCGAAAAATTCTCAATATCAGAGCCTAATTGAAGCTCTTGATTCTTCATATAAAAAGTTCCAAGAACTCTACAATCCAAACCACAAAACTGTAATAAGTTTTGTGTTAAGATATCAGGTTTCTCACTTTTATCACGAGATTCTGAACTAGATGTTTTGTTTTCTATTTGATCTAATTTTGTACGAATATTATCATCATCCTGTGGAAGCTTACAAGCTCCATTTACTCGTAGTAATATTATTTCTTGATCAAAAGGATCTGATTTTGCATAGTTTTCAGGTTCTATGGAAGTAGCTATTAAAAATGAATTCTGTGGTATTCCATTTACCTCTCTTTTCCATTTATCATTTGTTAGCACAAGGGCAGTTTCATAATTTATTGAATAAATTCTTCCTACATAGTTTTCTTTCTGAATTAAAGAAACTAAGGCATCAGATTTTGTAATCTCATCTACTATCATTTTCTTCTCCTTTGTAAATTTAATTTTTGTTTTATTTCTTTCGAAACTTTTTTAAGTTTCTGTTCATCACTTGCTACCAAGAGTTCGGACCCTTTCCTATTTGCAATAGAATTTACTGTATATGATAGAGTAAACTCATATTGTTTAAATTCTTTGTAAATCTCAGATATCGCAGGAACATTATCGTATGTTAATAACCATGGAGTCTTTATTTTAGTAATCTCTTTAAAAATTTTTAAATGATCTTCTTTTTCTAAGAAATTCGTATAAAGTTTTTTACCCTTAACAAAATACGGAGGATCAAAATAAGTAAATATTTTTTTCTTCTTTTTTTCAACTTGCTTTATAAACTCTAGAATATCAAAATTGTATATTGCAATGTTAGAAGAATTTTCAGCAACTGTTTCAATCTTTTTTATTAAATCTTCTTTATTAAATCTGGCAGTAATCAAATTAGTTCCAGTCTGATTATAACCACCTATAGGTCCAGCATTTAATACGCCAGAAAAATTCGTTCTATTGAGAAAGAAAGTTGCAAACCCAAGTTCTAGGGAAGGCTCCTTTTCATTTTCATATATTTGCTTTTGGATCAGGTAATTATCAATATTGACTTCTGTATCATTCAATAACCTAAGAAAATCTTCTGTATCATTACATATAGAATTCCAGAAAGAATAAACTCCTGTATTAATATCATTAATAATTATTTTTTTTATTCTCTTATTTTCTAACAGCTTTAACGCAATACTCGCCCCACCTGCAAATGGCTCTACATATGTATCAACAGTATCACCATATTGAGAAATAATAGAGTCTACTAAACTGTATAATTTCGATTTCCCACCAGGATATCGAAGTGGAGAATTGTTCAAATTATATACCCCTTCACTTCATTATAGATAAAAAAGAATCCTATATCTATTAAAATAATACCGTTTTCGCGATTTTTGTATAAAAAAAATGATTTACAGTGCTTCCAAGAATTTTGGCATAATTGGTTTCTCTACGTACCATTCTATATTCATAGGTTTTTCGCCTGTCGAAGTGATATAATCTATATATCCAAAGCAATAAAATGGATTTGTATTACCAAAACCATCTGTTGTAGTTTCACGAACAAATAAAATAAATTTCTTTCCGTTCTTCTTTTGATTTATATACCTACTTCCTGAACCACTTATAGATTCTTTATTTTGACTTTGAGTATGAATTTTATGGTCAGAAATTATGTAATCTTTATACATATTCGTAGGAGAAAATTCCTTTTCTGACTTATTAAGTGTAACAAAAAATAATTCTGTATCTTCACTAACAGGAACTATTCCACTTTGTTGTTGTTGAGTTAAATTATTCCATTTGTTAATTTTCATTCCAAATAAAGCAAGAATTTCATTTCTGTTATAACAACCATAAGCCTCCACTCCATAATCAACAGACTCAGACAATGGTTCTGTTACTATTTCAAGATTATCAAGTTTGTATTCGATAAGTTCTTTAATTTCCTTAACAAATAAAGGATAGTTATTCAATTTTGTAAGAAGTACTTTCAAAGAACTCATATCTGTCTCTGGACCATTTTTATCTTCTTTTTTATAAAAAAGGTTATAACAAAAAATGTATAAATACTTTTCTTCTGTTTGATTTATACAAACAAGTTTTTCTTTTTCATCAATGATTTTCAAAATGAAACGCAAATAATTCGCACAATTCAAATGAGTAAGCTTTGTTATATTATTTGTAAGTAATTGTGTGAATGCATCTTCCTGATAAGTAACTTTTCCAGCTTCTCGTAATAATGAAGTCCAACATTTTTTTCCTTTATAAATTAACCGAACATCCTGATTGATGTCTTTGATAAATTCTCCTAATGTTGGTATAGATGAATAACTTTGAATACTCTGAATGAGTTTTTTTGATGTAAAAATAGCTGCACTAATAGTTTGAAGAACATACTCTTGCGCTTTCTGTTCCATCATAATTGAGCAACCAGGTGGTAATAATACGAAGCCTTCTGCTATCTGTTTTTTTATATCAATTCCCCCATCACCTTTTTTAAGTAATGCTCGGAACCTACTTTCAAAATCAAATTTTTTATTTACATGTGCCACAAAATCAAATACAGTAAGAACTTCTTTTTCAGGACAAAGTCTTAATCCGCGCCCAAGTTGCTGTAAGAAAATTGTTAAACTTTCTGTCGGACGAAGAAATAAAACTGTATCAACTTCTGGGATATCAACACCCTCATTAAATATATCAACAACGCAAAGATAATTTATCTCTCCTCGTTGAAGTTTGTTTACCACTTCTTTTCGCTTAGTTTTTTTATCAGAAGAATCCCCAGAAACCAAGTAATCTGCTTTGAGTCCGACTGATGAAAGACTTTCAGCTGTATATTTTGCATGCTCTTTATCTGTACAAAAACATAAAGCCTTAACTTTTTGTTCATCAGCTAAATAATAGTTCAGAGTCTTTACAATTAATGCGGATCTTTGTTTTGTACAAAGACGAACGGACAATTCTGAATCGATATATTTTCCACCTCTCCAAATTGCATCATCTGTTAAATCTGTATCATCACTTATGCAGTAATATTGGAAAGGAGAAAGTAAACCTTGCTCTAATGCTTCAGGTAATCGAATTTCTGCAGTTATTTTTCCTCCAAAATCCGGCAAAAGACTTGATCCATCCATTCGTTCTGGAGTTGCAGTAAGTCCAAGTAAGACCTTGGGTTTAAAATATCTAAACAATTCTCGGTAACTATTTGCCGTTGAGTGATGAGCTTCATCAATTACAATGAAATCATAATAATCTGATTTTAATTTACTAAATGTTTCTTCCCAACGAGATGCAAACATATCTACTGAAAGAAATAAATGATCCAAACCATTTATTGGTTTATAGTCACCAACCCACAATTCTCCAAAATTTGAATCATTTAAAACACTGCGGTATGTTCTGAGTGATTGTTCTAGGATTTCTTTTCTATGAGCTATAAATAGAAGTTTATGCGGTTGTTCTTTATTACAAAATCTTCGATAGTCAAAAGCTGAGATAACAGTCTTCCCTGTTCCGGTTGCAGCTACTACAAGATTTTTGTAATTTCCATTCTGCTCTCTTTCTACTTGAATCTTTTGAAGTATTTTTCGCTGATGAGGTAAAATTGTAAATTGTTGCAGATGTTCAAATGAAATACCACCTGTTTTAGCAATTTTTAATTCTTTCCGTAATTTTTCTTCATCCTCTGGTTTGTATTCTTCAAAATCAGGATTATTCCAGTAAGTATCAAAAGTTGCTTTTGCAGCGTTAATAATATGTTCATTTTCTGCATTTGTTACACGAATATTCCATTCTAAACCTTCTGTCTGTGCAGATTTAGAAAGATTTGATGATCCAATATATGCTGTAGAACATCCAGATTTTCTAATAAAAATATATGATTTTGCATGAAGACATTCTTTCTTTATATTATAGGAAATTCGAACTTCTGTATTAGGTAATTCTGCAATTCTCTGTACAGCTTTTGGATCTGTAATTCCACAATAAGTTGTCGTAATAATTTTTAACTTATGATTTGGCTGAGAGCAAAATTTCTTTAAATCATCATATATTAAATTCAAACCAGAAAGTTTCAGAAACGAAATAATAAAATAAATTTCATCAGAGGATTCTATATCCTTTTTTATTTCGCTATAAAGTGGTATCTTACTTCCTCTTCCAGTAAATAAAGATGAATACAGAAAACCTGATTCTGGACGCGTTGTTTCTGTGTTTAATGCTTGTTGTTCCGTCTTCTTTTGATCCGATATTACTTCTGCAAGGAAATTTTCGTTATCAGTTATCAACTCCTCTTTAGATTCGGAAAATGTTTGTATAAGTTTATTTACAAGTGCAATGTTATCTGGCAGTGAATCATTTTCATCCAACTTCTGTTTTAAGGTCTTTGAAAAATAGGTAGTTAAAATTGCTGACGCTTCTGCTTTATCAATTGGCAATTTTTTTATTGAACTGTTAGTCAGCTGTTTGATTTCAGAATCAATTTCATTATTAATAATATTTTCGTAAACACCTTGATTTAGTTCCATAATTCCAGCTTATCAGGTATTACAAATTTGGACCAGATCTCCAGCTCCCTTTTTAACAAATCCATCTCCCGTAGGGCTTCACGACCAACAACCTCGCCGCACAGCTGCTCGGAGACTCACTAAAAACAGTCCACCGGACTGTTTTTGCCTCGCGTTTATGCAAATCGCTCGACCGCTCCCTATTTCATCCACACTTGAACTTCGCGAGCACGAAAATTCCCTATGGCTTACAAAAGAAACACTCCGCTCCGTAAAATGGCTTCCAGCCGACTGTCTCGTTCTTAACAAACTCGAAAAGTTGCTTTAGCAAATTCAGTATAAAACCTCTTTATACCCGATAGGGTATAAATTATGTAATTTATTGCAAGAGAAATGCATTTTACACCCGTTAGGGTATAATTTTTAGTTAAATTCAGCTTTTTGCTTGATTTTATACCCGATAGGGTGTAGGATTATTATATGAATGATATCGGTGCTTTTATAAAGCAAAAACGAAGCGAGTCTCATATTACCCAGGAAGAATTTGCCTTAAAAAGCGGGCTGGGGCTCAGGTTTGTACGCGAGCTTGAACAGGGCAAAAAAACTGTGCGCCTTGATAAGGTAAACCAGGCTCTCTCTATGTTCGGTTTTACTGTCGGACCTATTCCGGTTTATGCGGAATCAAAGCAAGCATCAGAAGACATATTAAATAAGGCAGTGCAAGAAGCAACGCAGACGGCACGTTCTTAAAGCATTCTACATTCTGAATATTGTTTGCAAGATACTGCGCTACAGAAAAAACGAGTGCCATCAATATTACTTTAACGTCATCTTTTTTTCCTAAAAAAACTATTGCAAGGCTTGTCCAGCCGATTCCGCTTGAGATGTTCGGAACAAACGATGAAAGCCGCAAAAGTAAAAGCACTCCCGTAACAGAGCCTGTTAAACTTGCAAGTACCCACGACAATATCCTGTAATGCGAAGGCTTTACTTTTGCATTCTCCAGGACTTCGCTGTCGCTTCCTGTTATCCTTAAGTAAAGTCCTTTCTTTGTTCCGTGCAAAAAAAAGTAAGATAAAGTTACTATTATTATTCCGCTTAAAACTGAACAAAATCTAAAAACGTTCTGGCTAAAGTTTAGACTTTCACTGGTTAAAACTCCGCGGGTTTTAAATATCACTGCAGAAAATGCCGTCACGAGTGACAAAAGAAAAATATTCTGCGATAACGATGCGATAAAAGAATTAAATTTAAATTTTTCGATTATAAAGCTTACTGCAAAAACAAAGACCGCAGGAATAATCATGCATAAAATAATTCCGAGTGCAAAGCTTCCTGTCTTAACTGCAACTGCATAACAGATAAAAGCGCTCATCGTTATAAGACCGTCAAGAAAAAATACCATGCGCCCTGCGTATTCAGAATAAAGTGCGCCAAGCGATACGATTATAAGAGGCATTGCAGATGCGAGTATAAAAATAATCGTGTTCATTTTTTTCTCCACAAGATTTTTTTAAAATTAAATTTTGACAGCGCGATGTTTCCGGCTAAGATAAAAATTACGATTCCCTGTATGATTCCTGACATGTCAAATCCGAAATTGTTTACTAAAGAAAAGCGCGATGCACTTGTATAAAGCCACGATAAAAATAATCCGGACGGAATTACAAACAAAGGATTTTTTCCTGCTAAAAGTGCACACGTTAATGCGTTCCAGCCCATCGATGTTGCAAAGCCCTTGTAGCACGAAAAATATGTTCCGCATACTGCAACAAATCCTGCAAGCCCATGAAAGGCTCCGTCAACAAAAAGTGTTGAGTAAACATTGCCTCTTAATGATAAGCCGCTGTATACTGCAAACTCTTCTGACTTTCCGAATATCGAAACTCTTTTTCCCCATGATGTTTTTTTAAATACAAAATGTAAAAGCGCACACAATACCGGCACTAAGATTATGCTTAAGTTTAAAGGCGATGGCTCGAGTATCGATTTTAATCTTAAATTTTCTTCAATAAATTCTGTTGCCAAAAGATTTCCTTCTTTTGTTCTGTACGTTACGCTTGATAAATAATCTATAATCGGAATCAAAGCAGACGACATAAGATATGTCGTTAAAAGCACGTTCACTTTTTTTGCGCAGTAAAAAAACGCGCTCATGCATTCAAAGGCTCCGGTTACAAAAAGCGTAATTAAAAGAGAAAGGATTATGTTAAGAGCAGGCGGCATAAAAGAAAACTTTACAAGACACATTGCAGAAACAAAGCCTGCAAGATAAATCTGTCCGTCACCGCCAAGATTATAATATCCGCCTTTTAAAGAAAGCACGTTTCCAAATGCGCTTATAGACATTAAGACAAACATGTTAAGCCATAAGCCCGTGTAATAAGAAGAAGTAAATATTCCGGTTAAAAAATCAAGCATATTCTACTCCTTCCAAAGTCTTCCGGCTTCGAGCCTGTAATATCTGTCGCACATTTTCTGCGGTATATTCTGTGTCGTAAGAACCAAAACTGCGCATCCGTCTTTTTTAAGTTGTGTAAATCTATCAAGTATTATCTCTGACTTTTCCATATCAAGCCCTGCAAGCGGCTCGCTTGCAATTAAAATATCGGGCTTGCAGTAAAGCTCACGCTCTAAGATAAGGCGCTGGAGCATTCCGCCAGAAAGAGATTTTACTTTCTGACTTTTAAGGATGTCAAAGCCAGAGCGATTGATGATTTCATCGACACCCGAAGCATTCTTCGAGCACCCGGACACCGAAGCCTCGTACAGCAGCTCTTCGATTGTAAGCTCCGGATTTGAGCCGCGCATCGTCTTATCGCTCGGCACTATCGAAACTTTAAGACCCGTCTTTTTATAAAGTGCGCGACGCAAAAAGCGTGGGCTTATTTTATTTACAACAGTTTCTGTTTTGTTTTTAGAAAAAATAAATTCTGCACGGCATTCCTGCATTCCTGTGATGCAGTCTTCTAAAGTTAAAAGCCCTGCTTCTGCAAGCCCCTTTATTACGGTAAGCTCACCTGCTTTTACTGTAAACGAAATGTCTTTTATAAGAGGCTTGTCTATCGGAGCGCACGAAAGATTGTTTACAGTAAAACTGTGCGCGGCGTTCGCTGAGCCGGCGTTATTCGGCAAGTCTGCACTGGCAGATGCGGTATCACCCGGCGCATTTTTTTCATCCTTCGAAAATGTCCTTATTTCTTTTTCGATTTCTTTTACGACTTCTTCTTTAAATTCTTTTGTCTTTAAATTTAGTTCCGCATAAGTCTTAATTAATTTTCCTTTCTGTAAAAGAAAAATGTTGTCTGCATAAAAGGCAAGTTCTTTTTTGTCATGCGTAATCAAGATAATGGTTTTTAACTTTTTTAATTCACAGAGATTTTTAAATAAAATTTTTCGTTCTTCTTCTTCGAGATATGCACCAGGTTCATCAAGCAAAAGAATATCGTATTCTTTCATGAGGCATGACAAAAGCGAAGTATAAAAACGTTCGCCTCCTCCTATGTCACAAACCTTTGCATTAAGATTTAACTGTGGTGCCCATTTTTTAATTAATTCATTTAATTTATTTTCGGTTTCTTTTGTAGATTTTATTCCGAGTAAAATATTTTCTTTTACGCTTATCGATTCTGCAACAAGCGGTTTTTGATTTACGATTACGATTTTATTTTCTTTTGTAAAATCAATCGTTCCTGACGTAAGTTCAACTGAACCGCTTATTATTTTTGCAAGAGTAGATTTTCCTGCCCCGTTTTCGCCTGCAAAAACATTTAACGCATAAGGCGTAAGTTTTAGCGAAACGTCATCGAGGGCAATTTTTTTATCATATCTTTTTGTTACATGCGATAAGACTAGTTCCATTTCTCCAGCTGCTTTGCAATTTTATTTCTTATTTCTTCCGGAACAGACTCGATGTAAAGAGGATCTGTGTCATTAAATTTTACAAGTCCATCTTTCATTCCGTATTCGTTAAACGAACCCCATACTGTCTTGCCGTTTAAAAACTCAAGTGTAAGGCGTTCTGTAAGTTTTTCCTGCAAAGTTTCTACACATGAAATTACCTGACCAGGCGCTGCAGAATATGAGTTTGAATCAAAGAAGCAGAGTTTTGTTCCGTGTTCTTTAGCACTTGCAATTACACCCTGACAAGCACCGCCGCAGATAGGAAGAATTACATCAACTCCAGAAGCACTCATTGCGTCTGCAAGCTCTGCACCTTTTTTTGCATCGTACCAGTTTCCTACGATTCTAAAATCAACTTCTACTTTGTCGTTTGCAGCCTTTGCACCTTTTTCATATCCAGGTAAAATTATTTCGTTCATTACAGGATATTCCTGAGCTGTAATCAAACCGATTTTATTTGTCTTAGTCATAAGACCTGCAACATAACCTGTCATAAATGCAGATTCATCCTGTGCGTAGCGCGCAGTTACGATGCTACTGTTTCCTTCTTTCATTGCATCAAGAAGAATAAACTTCTGATTCGGGAACTGTTTTGTAAGCGGTTCGCAAAGTTCAGGAAGTGACGGGTTAGAAGAAATGATTACATCGTACTTTCCTTCTGCACAAAGAGTTGTAAGGTGGCCCGGCCATTCTGCCTGGTTTGTTCCGCCTTCTACGATTTTAATTTCTGCTTTTTCGCCTTCTTTTGCAGTTGCGTTAAAGCTTTCTACTGCAGCTTCTGCTCCTGCTGCAAGCTTTGCATAAATCGGGCTGTCTGCCATGATTCCCGGGATATATACTGCTATGCTTTTTCCAGTTTTTTTAGAGCCTGCATTTTTTGAGCATCCTGTAAAAGCACTCAATGCGAGGGCTGTAAAAAGGACTGCAAGAACTCTGCATGCGTTTTTTTTGTTTTTTAAAGTCATTATACGACCTCCAGTTTTTCGGATATAATAGTTTTATATAAAACTATTGTCAAGTACCCGCATTTCCGATAATTATTAATATGAAAGTAATCAATAGAAGAAATTTTATTATCGCAATAATCCTTTTATGTTCGACTCTTGCCTTTGCGCGCGAAGAAAAAGAAAGAAAGTTTTTCGGCTTTCAGTTTGCAGTCGGCGGAACAATTCCGCTTTACGGCGACGGCGCCCAGTGGAATAACCACGCAAAAATGACAGACGACCGTTATGCCCGCATCGTCATAGGAAGCGATGTCGGTTTTACACTAAAGCTTGCAGAACAGCTCTTTTTCGTTTTTGATTTTGAAACATGCTCTGATTTCGGGTGGAATTCAAGCTATCACTCAAACAGTCTTGACTATGCATTCGCCGGGGGCTTCCAGTATTATCCGGGCTGGGGAAATCTTTCTTTCATCCTTGCATACGCTATTGGAGGAAGATCAGACTTCGTAAAGCTTCCTGATGAATATTCAGAAATAAAAAGCACAAAATGGGGAAATGGCTTTAAGCTTGCCGCAGAATACGATTTCTTTGCCGGCGGCGGCTTTATCCCGGCTGCAGGAATAAGCTACAGACTTATGCCCCGCGGCTACAACAATTACGATAACATAATAAATATTTATGTGCGATTTGCGTTCAGATAAAAAAAAAGCGCCATACGGCGCTTTTTTTTTATCTTGCATATTCAACAATTCGTGTTTCGCGAATCATTGTAAGTTTAATCCTTCCAGGATATTTAAGGTCAGTTTCTATCTGCTTTGCAATTTTTCTTGCAAGCTCCTTAACATCACCGTCAGGAATTTTCTCGTTGTTAACAAGAATACGAAGTTCGCGGCCGGCCTGGATAGCGTATGCCTTTTCTACTCCGTTAAAGCTTTCTGCAATGCCTTCAAGATTTTCAAGACGTTTAACATAGTTATCAACTGTTTCGCGTCTTGCACCCGGACGTGCTGCAGAAATAGCATCTGCAATCTGAACAAGGATTGCTTCGATGCTTGTAGGTTCGATATCGTTATGGTGAGCTCCGATTGCATTTATTACGCGTGGATCTTCACCAATCTTGCGTGCCATTTCTGCACCAACTTCTGCGTGGTTCTGGTCAGAATCATTTTCTGCACCTTTACCGATATCGTGTAAGATTGCGGCACGCTTTGCAAGTTCTCTGTCTGCACCAAGTTCTGCTGCAAGCATTCCTGCAATTAAAGCTACTTCCTTTGAGTGAACAAGCACATTCTGTCCGTAACTTGTTCTAAAGTAGAGGCGTCCAAGAGCACGAACACCGTCTGTGCTCATGTTATGGATTCCAAGATCAAAGAGAGCTTTTTCACCTTCTTCGTAAATCTTATTCTGAACTTCTCTTGTTACTTTCTGAACGATTTCCTCGATACGAGCCGGGTGGATACGTCCGTCAGAAATAAGGCGTTCAAGTGATTCCTTTGCGATTTCTTTTCTTACAGGGTCAAAACATGAAATAACAACTGCTTCCGGTGTATCATCGATGATGATGTCAACGCCGGTAAGTGTTTCGAGCGTACGGATGTTACGTCCTTCGCGTCCGATGATACGACCTTTCATTTCGTCACTTGGCAGAGAAACTGTGGCAACAGTCATGTCACCTGTAGTTTCTGTTGCTATACGCTGAATCGTCGTAACAAGTATATCGCGCGCTTTTTTCTCAGACGTAAGCTGAGCTTCCTGTTCAATCTTATTTAAAAGAACCTGAGCGTCATGACGAGCGTCATTTTCGAGATTCTTTATGATAAGTTCCTTTGCTTCCTGAGCAGAAAGACCAGAAATTCGCTCAAGTTCCTTTCTGTATTCTTCTTCCTGAATTGCAACGCTTGCTTCTCTTTTTTCTAAAGCAGCCGTTCTTTCTAAAAACTCTTTTTCCTGCTTGTCAAAGGCCTGTGCCCTCTGGTCAAGCATCTCTTCTTTATGATTTACTCGTGCTTCATATCTCTGTACTTCTGCACGGCGGTCGCGGTTCTCCCGTTCCTGCTGGTTTCGTTCACGAATGAGTTCATCTTTTGCATTCAGCAAAATTTCTTTTTTCTGAGCTTCGGCTTCTCTAATTGCATCCTGTTTTACACGTTCTGCTTTTTGCTCTGACGCAGATAATTGAAATCTGGCATACAGCCAGCGAATAGTCCATCCAAGAACAATTCCAAGGGCTGGGAGAATAATAAACCAAATAAACTGTGGCATTTAAACTCCTCGCATTTTATTAAATTGTTCGTACTATTTATAGTACATTAATATAAGTAAGAAGTCAAACATTTTTTCACATTAGAACGTAAAATATGCCAAAGTATGCCAAAATTTGGCCTACATTTCGAAATCTGCACCAAGATATATGGTTCTGGCCTGGCTGGACTTTAAGATATCTTCTTTTTTGCCCTGGGTTACGATCTGGCCGTTGTTTATGATGATGGCGCGGTCGGTAATTTCGAGGGTATCACGTACATTGTGGTCTGTAATGAGGATTCCGATGCCTCTGTTTGCAAGAAGTTTTACGAGTTTTTTGATATCCGCAACGGCAATCGGGTCAATTCCGGCAAAAGGCTCGTCGAGCATGAGAAATTTAGGCTGAATTGCTAAAGAACGCGCAATTTCTGTGCGGCGCCGCTCACCGCCAGAGAGAGTATAGGCTTTCTGGCGCCTGATTCTTGTAATCGAAAAGTCTTCGAGAAGCTTCTCAAGGGTTTCCTTTTTCTGGGCCTTCGTAAGATCGCTCCTGGTTTCAAGAATCGACCAGATATTATCTTCTACCGTCATCTTTTTAAATACCGACGGCTCCTGAGGAAGGTACGAAATGCCCTTCTGAGCCCTTTTATACATCGGAAGACCGGTAACGCATTCATCATCAAGAAAGACTTCGCCCTGAGTCGGCTTATAAAAACCTACAATCATGTAAAAAGTCGTCGTTTTTCCAGAGCCGTTAGGACCTAAAAGCCCTAAGATTTCGCCGGTTTTCATTTCAAAATCGATTCCCTGGACGACTTTCTTTTTGCCGAACGTTTTATAAAGGCTTGATGCCCTTAAGATATGAGGCTTTGTGTATGACCATCTTTCTTCTGGTTCAATTTCTTCAAAATAATCGTCGCGCTCAGGCTCTTCTAAAACGTATTCATCACTCATATTAATTTCCCGATTTTGTCTTGACCGTTCCGCGGATGTTTCCGTCAAGAACGATTTCTTCTGTATCCATGTTGAACGAAATCGACTGAGCACGGAACATGTCGTCTTTCTGCTTTACACTTGCGTTTCCGCTAAGATCGAGAGTCTGCTCTTTTTTTCTGTAAACCGAGTAGGCACCCGTACAAACATTTTCTTTCTGTTTAAGTTCAACATCAATCTGCATTATCGCAACATCTGTGTTCTGGTCGTATTCTATTATCTGAGCCTTTGCAGTTACATCATTCTTTAAATCTTTAAGTTCAACATCGCCGGTAAGCGTAACGATTTTCTGTTCGCGGTCATACTCTAAAGTCTGGGCCTTAAACTCAAGCTCGCTTTCTGTGTTTGTTCCGCTTATATTACCGCGCGCCTTGATGATGTTAAAATCATCGCCCGTAAGCTCGATTGAATCTGCCCGGATTTCCATCGTAGAAGTCTTTACGACTGCGTTTCCGCTTAAAACGGTAAAACTTTCTTTTGAAGAATCAGAAGAAGACGAGACAGAGCCCCTCATCGAGTCGCCCGAAAAAGTTATTTCTTCGTCTTCACCGCCAGATTTACTTACATTAATCTGGCTTCCCCTAACTGAACTTGAAAAAAGAAATGTATTGCTTACGGCACTTGCGCTAAAATCTTTGCCGGTTATCTTAAGATTGTCTTTTACAATCGTAATTTCCCTGCCTTTTGCACTTACAAGCTGTTCTGTGTTCCCATTCCACTTGAGGCTGTCGCCTTTTATGTTTATGTTCTGCGTGGTGTCATTAAATTCGATTCCGTCATAAAGCGTATAAATCTGATCTTTCGTGTCTGCGCTTATGATTGCGGTTTTTCCCGTAGATTTTGGCATCATAGCTGAATCAAATATTATAAACTCAACGTTTTTGGCATATGAACGGTTTATTCCCTTGTACTGTTCAAAAACGGAACTTTTAAGCTCGATGTTCTTTTTATTGTCCGCGTATTTTTTGTAAACGGCGTTTTCAAGACGAAGTTGCGGAACGTTCTGCTCGGCAAGCGCGTCGCTCTGGTATTTGAGCGAACAGCCGGCAAGCGATGAGGCAAGAATGAGGATAACTGCAGAATGTAGCAGGGCAAAACGTACGCGTTTCATGGATAATATTATATTGTGCATCAAAGCACAGTGCAAGTATAAGTCATAGCCACGGAGAATACGCTCCCGCAGAAAACATAGCCGCTTTCGAAAAAGCATGTCTCAGCGTCATGGCTGGCGCTTTTATAAATTATAGTTCCTCCGTGCCCTTGGCACAGGGCTTAACGCTGCGCCAGAATGCCGCTTAGCCATTTGCTTTTTCTACGCGGCTATTCTTTCTAATAATATATTCTCCGTGGCACTTCCTATACTTTTCGAAAGCTGCCGGCCATTTTCATAGACAAAAGAACGCGTTTGTGCTTAAATTTCTTTCATGAACAACAAGAATACGATCCAGACTGTTTTTATTTTTGCCCTGCTTGCCCTCTTTTTATGCGCATGCGTCGCAATGGTTTATCCATTTTTTACAGTCATTCTCTGGACTACTCTCCTGTACATAATATTCCGGCCGCTTCATGCAAAATGCGTTGCAAAGCTTGACCGCACGAAAAAATTTTACAAGCTCTTTAAGCATCTTATTGCCGGCGGTTTTTCTGTAGGAATTCTTATTCTTATTATTGTTCCGCTTACACTTATTTCGATTCTTCTTCTTCAGGAATTATCTTCTTTCATGCAGAACACGATTTTGTTTTTAAAAAACAATCCCGACTTTTTTTCGCACGAAGGACCATTCGAAGCAATTTTCTTATTCTTTAATAAACTCGGAATCAACATTCCAAACTTTGATGCAGATTCATTAAGAACATATCTCATCCAATATCTGCAGACATACAGCACAAGAATTCTTTCTGCAGGAACTTCAATCGCGGGGAAAACACTCAACTTTATAATTTCACTTCTCTTTATTGTGTTTTCGCTTTTCTTCTTTTTCCTCGATGGTCAGTATCTTGTTACAGTTTTTAAACAGGCACTTCCTGTTAAAAACGAATACATGTCTGTGCTTACAGAAAAATTTACAGAGATTACAAGAAATCTTTTTTCGGGATACATTCTCGTTGCGCTTTATCAGGGAATCATTGCGTTTGTAATAATGCTTATCTTTGGCGTTAAGGCGCCGCTTCTTTTTGCAGTCGTCCTCATGTTTGCTTCTTTTATTCCGCTTTTAGGAGCTTCTCTTGTGTGGCTCCCGATTGGAATCATAATGTGCTTTACTCAGTCAATCCTCAAAGGAATTTTATTTATCATTATATGCGGAATCTGTGTAAGCCTTCTTGATAATTTTCTTCGCCCGTTCCTTTTAAAAGATAGAATCAACGCTCACCCGCTTATCATCTTCTTTGCAATTCTCGGCGGCGTGAAAGTTTTTGGAATAAACGGACTTATAATTGGACCGCTTGTAGTAATTTTATTCTTTACGGTTTTAAATCTTCTTTTAAATACAAAAGAAAAAGATTAGAAAATTGGATAGCAGTCAAAGCCTGCAGTCTTTAACTGGAGGCCCATATTACCCTGCTCGTTTTCATCAACGATTACGATAAAATATTTATTTCCAGAAGGACGAACTTCTTCTTCGATGTATGCTTTAAATCCTTTTGCCTTTAATCTCGAAACAAGAGAATCTGCATTTTCTTTTTTTCCAAAAAGACCAACCTGCTGGCGTTTGATTTTTTCTTCTTTTGAATCTGATGCAGCTCCGGATTTCTTATCTGCAGAATCTTTTTTTGCAACTTCTACATTAGAATTTTTTGCAACAGTAATATTTTTTGCCTGCTCGTTCTGTGCTTTTGCAATTGCGTTTCCTTTTCGCGGAACAAAAAACCAGAACGGTGTAGGCATTAAGCTTGCCTTACCTGTAACGACACCAGCTTCTGGGCTTTTAGGATACTGCGATTTAATTTTCTGTGCCGCATCATCATCATCCGTTACGTACCACAGCGTAAAAAGAAGCGACGGCCTTACAGACTCCATCTCTGGCATAGAAAGATATCCCTTTATAAAAAACGCGATTGAATCAATCTGGTCGTCTGTAGGGTCGTTGCAAAGCTGCGCCCATACTTCATAAAGTTTTATCTTTGCCTGTATCTTTGCGTCTTTTGAATTTCGAATGTTAGAGTTTAAATAAGAAAGCGCAGTCTTTGCTTCGCCGCAGTTTAAACAACAACGAACGGCATCGAGAACAAGAACGCTCGGAGTTTTCTTTAACATATTGTAAACGATTTTTTCCTGCGGCGTCGCTTCTTTTGTAAGCTTAAAGGAATTGATTGCTTCCTGGCTTACTTTAACCCCTGCAGCTTTTGCAAAGGATTTTGAAGCATCACTGTAAAGCCCTGACTGTTCCTGAATGCATCCTGTAAATGCATAAAGTACACGAATAGAGCATGTATCTTCTACCGGAATGACATGTTTTTCAAGATATGCGATTGATTCATCAACGGTATCACACTCAAGCGCTTTTTTAATTACATTAACTGCTGCGCTTTGTGCAAAAACAAATCCTGAGGCTATTATAAAAACTGCAATAGGAGATAAAAATTTTTTCATTATTATTCTGCTTCCTGTTCAGTTTCGGAAGGATGACTCTGTTTCTTTAATTTCTGGATTCTTTCAAGTATCTTTTCGCGTTTTGTTTTGCCGGACTCTGTATTGCCAGAAGTCTTGCTTCCTGTATCAGAAGACGCTTGAGCGCCGCTTGCTTTATCTTCGCCCGGGGCCTTAGAAGCTTTTGCCGCTTTTTTAGAAGCCTTTCTTTTTGCAGCTCCTTCGCGCTCTGCCTCACGTTCTTCCATTTTTTTCTGTGTCTTTATTTTTCTTACAAACGCAAACGGAAGAGCACACATAACGCCGATTGCAAACGAAATAAGCGAGTTCATGAAAACCGGAACATCTTTAAGCGTCTTTGTAAAAAGCCAGATGTCACATTTGTTATCCAGATTATATCCCATAAAAAAAGCAAAACCTGTAAGAACTGCAATAAGACAGATCAATTTAGCAATCATACTTTCTCCTCCAAAGCCCGCGAAACAATGCCGCTCCTTATTTATTAAACAAGCACTCCGCGGAATGTATTACCGCTTAAGCTTTCTAATTTTACTTTTACAAAACTGCCGATAAGATTTTCCGGAGCTGCAAACGCAACTCTCTCATCCTGTGCAGTTTTTCCGAGAAGTTCATTTTTATCATCGCGGCTAACATTTTCTGCGAGAACTTCTGCAACCGTTCCGACACGTTTTTCCATTTCTCTTCTCGTTATCTCAAGCTGAAGGTCAATAACTTTCTGCAATCGATTCTTTTTTTCTTCGACATCAATCTGATCATTACGAACTGCAGCAGGAGTTCCTTCTCTTGGATTATAGTAATACATAAATGCGTTTTCGTATAGAATTGTATTCATAAGCGAAAGCACTTCGTTAAAATCTTCTTCTGTCTCGCCAGGAAATCCTACCATTATGTCTGTCGTAAGTGAAACATCATTTATCTTTTCGCGGATTTTTTTAACAAGTGAAATATAATCTTCGCGTGTGTATCTTCTGTTCATCTCGCGTAAAACTTTTGTAGAGCCATGCTGAACAGGAAGATGAATGTGATGACAAAGCTGCTTTCTTGATGAAATTACATCGATTAATTTTTCTGACAAGTCTTTCGGATGACTCGACATAAATCTTATCCAGCCGATGCAGCTTTTAGTCTGTTCAATATGAGAGCAGATTAAATCCAGAAGGGCCGGAAAATCTGTTCCGTTGTAATTGTAAGAGTTAACGTTCTGTCCAAGAAGTGTAATTTCTTTTACGCCGTTTTTAGAAAGAAAATCAATTTCCTTTAAGATGTCATCTGTGCTGCGGCTTTTTTCTCTGCCCCGTACATACGGAACGATACAGTAAGTGCAGAAATTATTACAGCCGTGCATAATCGGAACAAAAGCACTAAACGCACCCGGTTCAAGAGAAACAGAAGAAAATTCGTAAGCATCAGGATCGTTTACAAGTTTTAAATCCTTTGGATTAATTTTATTTTCTACCGCGCTTATTATGTCACCAAACTGTTTTTTTGCGTATGTTCCGACAACATAATCTACAACCGGATAATCTTTTTTAAGAGATTTTAAAAGACGTTCTGCCATACATCCCATCACGATAAGCGTAAGAGGTTTTGCTTCGTCCTTTACATATTCTGCTGCTAAATCGAGCGTCTTAGATTTTGCACCCGGTCTTTTTTCGCGAAGGGCTTTTAATCCCGTAAACCAGCCGAGGCGGCCGAAAATTCTATTTTCTGCAGTCTGCCGCACAGAACATGTGTTTATGATTACCATGTCTGCAACCTGAACATCGTCTGCTTTTTCCCAGCCGCGAGAAATTAAAAGCTGTTCTACGGCGGCAGATTCTGCAATGTTCATCTGACAGCCGTATGTTTCAAAAAAATATGTCATTCAATAATCCCAAAAAATCTGCAATTCTAAAATCGCGCCCTACAAAATTCCGTTTTGTCTTTCGGCCGCCTCGAGCGTGTTTACCATGAGCATCGCAATCGTCATTGGTCCAACTCCACCAGGCACAGGCGTAATAAATGATGCAACATCCGAAACTTCTTTTTCACAGTCACCGACTAAACGGAATCCGCTTTTTTTAGTACTGTCAGGAATTCTGTTTACACCTACATCGATTACTACAGCTCCAGGTTTTACCATGTCCTTAGTTACTGTCGATGGATGACCTGCAGCGGCTACTACGATGTCTGCCTGCTTTACGATTTCTGCCATGTTCTTTGTTCCTGTGTGGCAGATTGTTACAGTCGAGTTTACTTTTTTAGAGGACATCAAGATTGCAAGAGGCTTTCCTACGATATTTGAGCGGCCTACGATTACACAGTGCTTTCCGCTTGTTTCGATATTCATTTTTTCTAAAAGAACTACAACTCCATGCGGTGTACATGGCAAAAATCCCGGACGACCTATCATGAGGTTTCCGACGTTCACCGGATGGAATCCGTCTACGTCCTTTTCTGGATTTATAGCCATTATTACGCGGTCTTCGTTTATATGCTTTGGAAGCGGCAGCTGAACAAGGATTCCGTTTACTGTTTTATCGTTATTAAGTTTTTCTATAAGTGCTAAAAGTTCTTCTTCGCTCGTACTTTCTGGCAGATGAACGCTTTTATCTGTCATTCCGGCTTCGGCAAGGGCTTTCTGTTTACCCGTTACATATGAAACGCTTGCGGGGTTTTCTCCTACAAGAATTACGGCAAGACACGGATTTATGCCTTTATCCTTAAGTTCGCCTACCTTTTTTGCAACATTTTCCCTTACATCTGCAGCAATCTGCTTTCCATCGATAATCTGAGCGCTCATATTTTCTCCAGTCTGGCTACAACTTAAAAAGCCAGATGGGCGTTTTTTAAATTCAGCCTGTAACCAAACAAATCCTAATTTATTTAATTTTATTGAATAAACACAATAAAAAATGTATTATTCTATATAATATATCAAAAATTTTATTTAAATTCTATCAGGAAGGAATTATGAAACGTACTCCAGTGGCAGTTCTGCTTACTTTAGGCTTGTTTTTTACAGCAGTTCCGCAGAATATCTTTGCTCAGACAGCTCCCGCAGTCGAAAAACTTGATGACGACGGCGATGAATATGACGGCGACTTTTACGAAGAAGAAGAAAAACGCCTTACTCAGAACGGTGCAGGCGACCAGTATCTTGATATCGGACTTATGCCTATTTTTCCGCTTAATTTCGGAAACCAGCTCTATGTCGGTGGTGGACTTACAGTAGGCTACCACAGATTTCTTACACAGTATATTGCTGTCGGTGGAAACCTCATGTTCAGTTATAACTCTACAATCGGAAGCAATGTTCTTACAATGATTCCGATTACGATAGGTGTTACATTCCAGCCGTATGTAGGTCATTTTGAATTTCCTATAACATTTAACATCGGTGCTGCCGTAGAAAATTACGTTCAGTACAATTATTTTCCGGGCCTTATCATAAAAGGCGATGCCGGATGTTTTTACAGAATAAATGAAAACTGGTCTGCAGGTGCAGAAATTTCTGTAATGTGGCTCCCTCAGTGGACTGGAGATAAGTCCAAAGACGGAAGTTACACCGCCCTCGCAGTTATAGCCGCAGCGCGATATCACTTTTAGTCCCGGAGTTGAACAATGCAGAAAAAAGTATCTGGTTTAGTAAAAAAAGCAGTTTATTCTATCCTGGGAGCAGGTTTTGTTTTTGCTTTCTGTTCATGTCAGGATCCGATTTTCTATCACATCAATCAGGAAGTAAAACTCGAAGAAGCTTCTATCTTTGGTGATATTTATGAAATTGCAAGATACAACCATGGTGGAGAAGAACGCCTCTATTTTGCAAACGGTTATATCTATTACAAGGCAGTTGATGCAGACGGCTACGGCAAGTGGCACAAATGCTCAAAGCCAAGTGGACACGTTCTTTCTGTAGCAGCAGACAGCAATGCTCTTTATGCTCTCGTTTTTGGCTCTGAACGCAATGACCTTCGCGGTGAAATGCAGATAAGCAGCAAGCACATTTACAAGAGCACAGACGGTGGCGCAACCTGGGTTTTAAATGATACAGACGGAAGCGGAACAGAAGGACTTAGCGACAAAGTTGCAGCACTCGGAAAAGGCAGTGCTGTAGAAATCATGTCTACAAATGCAATGACTAACAGCAATAGAAAAGCTTATATCGTTATAAAGGGAGAAGCATTCGACCTTTCTGACGGTTCAGCAGTAACTGCCGGTAACGGCAAACACTCATGCGCTTATGCAGGCGGCGTAAAATTCTACAGTTCTGCAAGTGCATGTTCTGATCCTTCCGGAACAAAGATTTTTGCATCAAGCGGCGCAAAGATTTATGTATATAACTCATCAGGAACCGAAATTGAAAACTTCATGACTTCTGTAGGTGTAATTTACGGAATTGCAGTTTTTGATAACGGCAACGAAGTTCTTGTTACTTCTTCAAGCGGTTCAGCCCTCTACAGAAAAACAGGCTCTTCATGGAACGAAGTAGAATATGCAAACCTTACAAGTACAGTAAGCTCGCTTTACGAAGGTTATTATACAATCGCAGCAGATCCTTCAAAATCTGCACTCGAAACTGCAGCATATGCGGCAATCGCGGTAGAAGGAAACGGTTCAAACTCTGCGCAGTTCACACACGAAGGCTTGTGGGCATACTACCCTGCACGCGGCAAGTGGAATATTGAATAAGGCCTTGCGGTAAACCATGTTTCCGGCATCGCACAGACTTCCCGCGCGACGTTCGAGTTTGCGATAAAAATCTCTCTGTGATATAATTCAACCATAATGGATGAGCTTTTTTCCTCTTCAACTTTATTAAAAGAACCTCTCGCAGCACGCATGCGCCCTCAGAACCTCGACGAATACATCGGCCAGGATCACATCGTAGGACGCGGAAGGCTTTTGCGCCGTGCAATCGCTGCCGACCAGCTTACATCCGTAATCTTTTACGGACCACCTGGTTCAGGAAAAACAACGCTCGCGCGCGTCATCGCAAACCACACCCAGAGTAACTTTATTACGCTCAACGCAGTACTCACAGGGGTTGCAGATATAAGAAAATCAATCGCACAGGCAGAAGAATGGTACAACCTCTACTCGCGTAAAACGATATTATTTGTAGACGAAGTTCACCGCTGGAACAAAGCCCAGCAGGATGCCCTCCTGCCATGGGTCGAAAACGGAACCATCATCCTTATAGGCGCCACAACCGAAAATCCTTTTTTCGAAGTTAATAAAGCATTGGTAAGCCGAAGCCGCGTATTCCAGTTAAAGGCACTTACAAAAGAAGACTTAAAGAAAGCTGCAGAACAGGCTCTCAAAAATGTTGAGCGCGGCTACGGACACTGGAACGTGCAGTTCGAAGAAGGCGCCCTCGAGCATCTTATCGATACAGCAAACGGGGACGCGCGCTCGCTTTTAAACGCCTTAGAACTTGCAATAGAAACTACTCCCGAAAAATGGAATCCATACGGCAATCCGCCGGAACCTGCATTTGGAAGTACGATTTATATTTCAAAAGAAGCGGCAGAAGAATCGATTCAGAAAAAAGTTGTTTTATATGACAGAGACGGCGACTATCACTACGATATAATTTCTGCATTCATAAAAAGTTTAAGAGGCAGAGATCCGGACGCTGCAATGTACTGGCTTGCGCGAATGGTAAGAGCCGGAGAAGATCCGCATTTTATTTTCAGACGCATGTTGATTTCTGCATGCGAAGATACAGGGCTTGCAGATCCGCTTGCAATTACTGTAGTTACTTCATGCGAAGAAGCTTTTGACAGAGTAGGACTTCCAGAAGGGAGATATCATCTTGCACACGCAGCACTTTATCTTGCAACATGTCCTAAATCAAACAGCTCGATGGCATTCTTTGATGCACTTTCTTCTGTAGAAAAAGAAGATGCAGATGTTCCAAATCATTTAAAAGATTCAAGCCGCGATGCAGAAGGTTTTGGTCACGGTTCAGGATATTTATATCCTCATGCTTACAAAGATCACTGGGTTGCACAGCAGTATCTTCCTGATGCACTCATGGGAAGAGTGTTCTACACTCCAAGCAGTCAGGGTTACGAAAAAACAATCAGGGACGATGTACTTTCAAGACGCGAGCTTCAGATTGCGGCAATTCTTGAAAAGTCAGATTATTATTCTCAGAGCGAACAGTCAGAACCAGAAGTAACAGGTTCTAAAAACAGCGAGCCTTTAAAAGGAGTTGCCTCGCGTTCTGCAACTGCAAAAAGCTGCGCGTCAGAGTTTATGGGAAACCCGATTTCTGAGTGGTGGATTAACGAACACTTTAAATCCGGCGCATTAAAGAATCCAGAAAATCTTACGTTCAGTCCGGTAAATGAATATAAAGAAACTGCACTTGATAAGGCAGACAAATCATGGCAGTCGAGAATAGATTCTAACCGCGCAGAAATTCTTCTTAAGATTCGTGACACGATGACACAGATTGCAACCCTTTCACGACATGAGCGCAGCTTGATATGGAATGCCGATGACGGACTTTTACTCTGGGAAATTGCACGCAAAACTCCAGAGGGTGTTACATGCGGTGTATGTCATTCTCAAAAAGGAAAAGAAGTCCTCGAGCAGTACAGCAGAACGCTCGGCAATCTTGATAAACCTATTCTTGAATATCAGAAAGAAAACGAAAACCTTCTTGAAATGCTCGACGTTTTTGCACTCAAGGGAATTGCGTTTGATCACATATTCTTCAGAAACCCTTTTGCAAATAAAAAGTCTATCGAAGAATTAGCTGAACAGATTAAACAAGTCAGCTTAAAACCAGAAGAAACAAGTTCTGTTGCTAAAAACTTTAACGTAATCATTGCGCAGAAAATTCCATGCAATGGACAGCGTGTATCAAAGCTCATCGCATCCCAGGTTCTTGCAAATAAAATCTTTGAACCTTACAACACTCTTTTGTCTCAGATGGAACAGGCAGAAACAGAATTTTTCGGCGACAAGACAAACCCTCTATTTAACTGGAACAACGATACAATCGTAAAAATATTTAAAGACGCAGGCTTTAAAGTTTCTTATGAAGTTGAACGAATCATAGAAAAGCGCCGCATTACAAAGCGCGAAATTGCTAACTGGTTCAATTTAGAAACATCTGCTTATGCCGCAGCAATCGCAAAAGCAACAGGCGATGCCAGCATCCAGAAAATCTCGAGCCTGCTCGAAAACGCTTCTGAACACACAATCTTCAGCTGGGAAACAGAAATTGCATTTTTAACTGTTTCACTGTAAAATAGTAGAAATAAAAATTCCGCTTTTATAAGCGATGCGCATTTTGAATAAAGATGCGACTTTAACAATACAGGAGAATATTATGAATTTTATCTTTTTGGGACCTCCGGGAGCAGGGAAAGGCTCTTTGGCTGTAAAAGTAAAGGATGTTTATAACATTCCGCATATCTCAACAGGAGACATTTTTAGAGCAAACATCAAGGCACAGACTCCACTTGGAGTAAAAGTTAAGGCAATCATCGATTCTGGAAGCCTCGTAAGTGATGAACTTACATTTGAACTTGTAAAAGACCGCCTTGCACAGGATGACTGCAAGAATGGATTTATCCTTGACGGATTTCCCAGAACAATTCCACAGGCAGAAATGCTTGAAACACTCGGACTTAAACTTGCATGCGTAAACTTTACGATTGCAGACGAAGTTGTTATCAAGAGACTTTCTACACGCCGTGTATGTAAAGCATGTGGTGCAAACTTTAACGTTCTTACGAAACCACCAAAGAAAGAAGGAATCTGCGACGAATGTGGCGGAGAACTCTATCAGAGAGATGACGACAAGCAGGAAGCTATCCTTCACAGAATGGATGTTTACCGCGAACAGACAGAACCATTAATCGATTTCTACCGCAAAAAGGGAACTATCACAGACCTCGATGCAGGAATCGAAACAGATATTCTTCTCGAAAAATTTAAAGAAATTTTTAAATAAATAAAAACGGTGCAGGACATTTTATTTATGTTCTGCACCTTAACTTAAACCTATGAAAAAAACCGGATCACAGATAATTACAGAATTACTCAAAATGCACGGAATAGATATGGTCGCAGGAATTCCCGGCGGTTCCATTCTCCCGCTTTATGATGAACTTACTCGAAGCGGAATAAAACACATTCTCGTGCGTCAGGAACAGTCTGCAGGCTTTATCGCACAGGGAATCGCGCGCACTACAGGAAAACCGGCAGTGTGTTTTGCAACAAGCGGCCCAGGTGCAATGAATCTTTTAACTTCGATTGCAGATGCAAAATGTGATTCGATTCCAATCATCGCAATTACAGGTCAGGTAAACCTTCCTTTAATCGGAACAGATGCTTTCCAGGAAGCAGATACTTTTGGACTTTCGTTTCCTATTACAAAACATTCTGTAATGGTAAAATCTGCGCGCGAGCTTTTAGAAGTAATTCCGCAGTGTTTTAAAATTGCAGCAAGCGGTCGTCCGGGTCCTGTTTTAATTGATGTTCCTAGAAATGTTCAGCTTGAAGAAGTTGAATTTGATGAATGGCCTAAAATAAATTCTAAAAAATTAATTACAAAATTCCACACAGAGAAAAAAGATATTCTCGAAAAACTCGAAAGAATGGCAGACACTCTGCTTAAATCTAAAAAGCCTGTTTTATATGCAGGTGGCGGCTGCAACAATGCAGAAGTTTCAAAAGGAATAAAATCTCTTCTCGAAAATTATCCGATGCCGGTTGTATCAAGCCTCATGGGAATCGGAGCAATTGCATCAGAAGATGAAAAATATTTAGGCATGGTCGGCATGCACGGAAGTGTTGCTGCAAACCAGGCAATGCATGACAGCGATTTAGTTTTAGCATGTGGCGTTAGATTTGACGACAGAGCAATCGGTGTTGCATCAAAGTTCTGTCCTGACGCGACAATTTTACACATCGACATTGATGCTGCAGAAATAAATAAAATTTACAGCGCAGACATTTCGATAGTTGCAGACGCAGAATCAACAGTGCCGGTTCTTGCACAATTGATTTTTGAAAAAGCAAAAAAAGGAAATATAAAATTTGCAGAAAACCGCGCATCGTGGTTAAAAAAGATGAGCACTTTACGCAAAAAAACTTTTACAGTTGAATGCGGTCAGAATAAAAAATCACAGTTTGCAAATCCGCGAGAATTTATTTCTCAAATTCCGCTTAAAGCAAAAGAAGCAGGATTAAAACCAGAAGACATCATCGTAACGACAGACGTAGGACAGCACCAGATGTTTGCAGCACAGTACTACCCTGTTTTATCACCGAGAACTTTTTTAACTTCAGGCTCACTTGGAACGATGGGATTTGGCCTTCCTGCCGCAATCGGAAGCGCGCTTGCAAATCCAAAAAAACGTACGGTATGTATTTCGGGCGACGGTTCAATCATGATGAACATCCAGGAGCTTGCGACACTTGCAGAGCTTGATTTACCTGTAACCGTAATCGTTTTCGTAAACGGAACTCTTGGAATGGTTTACCAGCAGCAGAAATATCTGTTTGACAAAAACTACAGCGCTTCTGTTTTTTCTAAAAATCCTGATTTACTCCAGATTGCAAAAGGCTTTGGAATCGAAGCAATAGATGCAGACACAGATAAAGACTGGGCAAAAAAAGCATTTTTAAAGACAGGAAACAAACCACGCTTTGTAACGGTAAAAGTAAGTTCAGAAGAAGATGTTCTTCCTTACGTAAAAGCCGGCTGTGCTAATGTAGAATCAATTCATTAAAAAAGACAAAAGGGCGCTGCTTCTCTGCGGCGTTCTTTTATTTTAAATATTCCACGATTGAATTTTATATGTTATAATTAACATCATTATTTTTTGGTGGAACATATGAAAAAGATTCTTACGATTTCTTCAAATCCAGAAGTACTGGAAACTGTAAAAAACGCCGTTTTTACCTTTTCAAAATACTTTGACGGCGAATATCTTTGGGAAACATCTCAGATAATTACATACATTAACTACGAACTTCCTGAACTTAAAATCCTTGACTATACTTCAGAAGATACAGACTGCGAAACGATTCTTGCGACGATTAACGCAGACCCGTGGCTTCACTACGGCGGAATCATCGCAGTATGTGCAACAAAGGGTAAAAAGCGCACGCTCGAAGAACTGCAGGATTCGAATATTCTCTGTGTTCTTACAATCGAAGAATTTAAAGAAAATCTCGAACGTCTTTTAAAACTTATTCTTGCTAACCAGCAGTTTATCTTTCACCGAGGTCTTCAGAACGATATCGGTAATGAAGAATCAGGTTCGTTCTCGTTCCACAACGACCTTCTCGACATTCACTTTTACTCAAGTTTCCTTGTTGCGTACCTTTATAACACAAGTAGAATTTCTGCACAGAACAGATTTAATCTTCAGATGGCATTGTCAGAACTTTTAAACAATGCACTCGAGCACGGTAACCTCGAAATTTCTTTTGAAGAAAAAACAAACTGGATGATGGAAAACGGAGAAATCGTTTCTTTAATCCGTAAAAAGGCAGCAGAAGAAAGATTTAAAGACCGTAAGATTAAAATTCAGTATACACTCAATGATAACTACTGTACTTTTACAATCACAGATGACGGTAACGGATTTGACTGGAGAAAGTACACAGAAAAAAATGACGAACTTGATGAAGAACCAAATACAGAACTTCATGGACGCGGAATTCAGCTTTCAAAAGGTGTAATAGGAAAGCTTACTTACAACGAAAAAGGGAACGAAGTAACACTCAGAATTAAAAGCCAGAAAGACGCTTCCAACAACATTCCGGTTGCAATGCGTTCTTTTGAAACAGTTACATTCAAAGACAAAGATGTAATATTCCGTGAAAACGAAAAATCAAATGACCTGTACTTTATCGTATCAGGAAAATATGCAGTTTATTCAGGAAGAAAACTTGTTTCGATTTTAACACCAAACGATATGTTCATCGGAGAAATGGCATTCCTTTTAAACGACAGACGAAGTGCTACAGTTCTTGCAAGCGGAAACTGCCGCTTAATTAAAATTCCAAAGATTGACTTCCTTGATATGATTAAAAAGAATCCTCACTATGGTATCTTCCTTTCAAAGATGCTTTCACAGAGACTTTATAATCAGACACACCAGACTATTACATTAAAGAAACAGCTGATGGAATTAAAAAAATAATGTCACTTAACTGTAACGAAATTAACACTGCTCTTGATGAACTTGATTTAGAAGGCGCGTTTATCCAGGATATTATCCAGCCGGGATACGACACTCTCGCGCTTTATACTTACAAGAACTCAACAGCAAAGACGGTTATAATCTGCATTGCGCAGAACAGCTGCCGCATAAACGAAACAAAAAAGAAAATTACAAAAAATGAAAAGCCTCTCCGCTTTATGGAATTTTTAAAGTCACGCATAAAAGGCGCGAGAATAAATTTCTGCCGCCAGATTGGCCTTGAACGCGTAATTAAAATGGAACTGTCACATGAAAACAAAACTTTTTTCATGTACATTCGTTTATGGTCAAACGCTTCAAATGTAATCCTCTGTGACGAAAATAAAAAAATCCTTGATACAATGCTTCGTCGTCCGGGTAAAGATGAAATTACAGGCGGAATTTACTCAGAGCCCGAAGTGTCTGACAAAAAACCAAAAAAGAATTTTGAAGTAAGAACATTTGAAGAGCTTAAAGAAGAATACGAAAACACAAAAGCTTCGCAATATAAATCATTCGATGACCTTTCATTTAATGAACGCCTCGATTTATTTTACAGCGAGCACTCAGAAACTCTCGGCCGTGAAGCCCTTCTTGAAAAATACGAAAAGTGGTTTACAGAACATCACACGAAACTCACAGCCGCTCTTTCAAAACTCGAAGAGAAAAAATACGCGTTCTCACTTGCAGAACAAAAAAAGCATCAGGGCGATTTAATAATGACATTTGCTTCTCAGATAAAACCCGGTGACACTTACCTTGAGTGCTCGGATTACGAAACAAATTCAACTGTAAGAATAAAAATTGATCCTAAAAAATCTGCACATGCCAATGCTCAAGCCTATTACGAAGCATATAAAAAAGAACAGTCAGGCTTTGAACAGATTGAGCAGGATATAAAACTTACAAAAGAAAAAATCGAACGTCTTGAACAGGATTATGAATCAATCAAAAACGAGCCAAATCCGGTGCGCATAGAACAGATGCTCCGCCGGGACACAAAACCAAAACAGCAGGAAAAGAAAACCCATCCGGGCTTAAGCTACACGGTTGACGGCTGGTACATCCTTGTAGGGCGCGATGCAAACGAAAATGATGAGCTTTTACGCCGCCACGTCCGTGGAAGCGACATGTGGTTTCATACAAGAGATTGTCCCGGCGGATATGTTTTTGTAAAATACAGGGCCGGAAAGACCATCCCGCTTGAAATTATGCTCGACGCAGGAAACCTCGCCGTTTATTACTCAAAGGCCCGTAAAAACGGAAGGGCAGACCTTTATTACACGCAGGTCAAGCACCTCAGAAGGGCAAAAAACGGACCTAAGGGTCTGGTCTTGCCAACTCAAGAAAAAAACCTTAATATTATATTAGATCAAAAACGCTTAAACAGACTTGATGCTATAAGACAGCAGCAGGAAGGTATATAACAGGAATTCCCAGTGAAAGTAAAATCCACAAAGATTAAGCCGATACAAAGTTACTCAACAACTCCGGTGGCATTATTTATTTTTTCAAACTTTTCTCTTGCGTTACGCGGAATTCACTTTATAACCACAGTTATCCGTGATTTTTTCATTAATCAGTTTGCAAGAAAATTTGGCTTTATAAAAACCCCTGTTGCAAAAGTAGATAATGAACTTGATGATAAAATTCCGTTTACACCTTCTAAAATCGGAACTTATCTTGACTTTACAGCTTTCTGGCTTCGTCCTTTGACAATGCTTCTTTTTAAACTGGGGCCAAAAAAAGCAAAACCATACATCGATGAATTCCTTAAAAAAATTACGCTTGCATATAAATCTGCCGGAAGAGTTTACAAAATGTGCATGTCAACGACAGCAAGACCACGCTATTATAAAATGTTTTATTTTCGCGTAATTCATTTTTTTGACCCTCACTATCTTTGTGTTCCGAGTCTTCATATAAGCGTCGTAAGTCTTGTATGGAGTTTTTACAGAAAGGCATTCAGCGAAATAGAAGAATTAACAGAAGAAGAAAAATCTGTTTATCTTAAAGAAATCTATAATGGTGCAATTAAAATTGCAGAAACCGTTCTCTATATTAAACAGCATAGTGTAAACTGCATTCCTGCAGCATTATACATGATGACATTTTTAATGAAGCCTTATTTTACTGCAGAAGACGGAATTCAGTTTTTAAAAGACATGTTTGTTAATACAAGCATTCCTGTTAAAGATCAGAAAGAATTAAAAGATTACATGTACTTTATTTACGAGCGTTTTCTTTTAGTTGGAATTACAGACGGAAACTGGATTGTACCGATAAAAGCCTGGCTTAAAGAATACTGCATCGCATCCGGCCAGGCTTACATCGCAAAAAAAATCAGATAAATTATTTTTTCTTTTTCTTGTAAAGATCTGCTTTACCGGACTTCTGTGCTTTAGAAGACTGTGCTTTAGATGCTGCCATCTTAGAAGCTTTTTCTGATTTCGCCTTTTTATCTGCGCCACCCTTTCTGTTCATTCCGGATTTTTCTGCACCACGACGTCTGTCATTTCCGGATTTACCGCGGGATTTTTTATCATCACCGCTTCTTCTTGAACCGCCAAGAGAATTATTTTCTACTTTAGAATCAAGGTGTACATGAGGAAATTTTTTATCTTTCTTTGAAATATCAAGAACTTTTTTTGCAGCATCTTTTGGAAGATTAAGCAATGTAAAATTCATAGATACATCAATTTTATCAACCTGATGATTTGGAATATGCAGCATTGAACTTAAAAATTCTGAAATCTTTTTTGCATTAAACCCATCACGCTTTCCAAGCTGAATATAAAGTCTTGCCTGATTTGGTTTTAAATTTACATCACGTATTCCGCGTTTTGATTCACCTTTTTCATCGGCAACAGGTTTTATCTTATTGTAATGAGAAGCGTTTAATGTATTTCCATACATTACTGATAAAACTTTAGAAAGAACTTCTGTAGAATCAGTTCCGTCTGTAAGAGCTTTTGCCATCGAAGTAAAAAATTCTTCTACAGGTTTATCGGTTTTGACAGAATCAGAAAGTTCTGCAAACAGACGTTTTCTTTTTGACTCAAGAACTTCTTCTACTTCAGGAATTTTATCCTGAACAAGATCACCTTTACTTGCTTTTGCAATTCCGGCTTTTAAAAACTTTAACTTGCGCCTTTCTGACGGGCTTACAAAAGTAAAAGCCATTCCTGCAGAACCTGCACGACCTGTTCGACCGATACGATGAACATAAGTTGAAGCATCAAACGGAAGTGAATAGTTAACAACATGACTAAGTCCTGTAATATCAATGCCGCGTGCTGCTACATCTGTTGCAACGAGTATGCGGGTTTTCTTAGCCCTGAATCTTGCAAGAACTTTTTCACGCTGCCCCTGCGGAATATCGCCATGAAGTGCAGCAGCTTCATATCCTTTTTCATCTAAAAGTTTTGAAACTGTATCTGCATCATTTTTTGTCTGAGTAAATACAAGACCGTAAAAATCGCTGCTGCTGTCGATAAGGCGTACAAGGGCTTCGATTTTGTCACTCTCGCGCACCATCCAGTATTTCTGTTCGATAAGGAGCGGCTCTTCTAAAACGCCTTCTTCTTCTACAACTTCATACTCACCCATAAACTTCTGGGCAATCTTTAAAATCGCAGGAGGCATCGTTGCGCTAAAAAGCAGCACGCGGCTGTCCGGGTTTGCCTTAGAAAATATTTCTTCGATATCTTCGATAAAGCCCATGTCGAGCATTTCATCGCCTTCATCGAGAATAAAATATTCGATATTAGTTAAATCAAGTACGCCTCGTTCGATTAAGTCCTTAACTCTTCCAGGTGTTCCGGTTACTATGTCAGTTCCGCGTTTAAGCTCACGAATCTGCTCGCCCATACTGGCACCGCCATAAACAACGGTTGTATGTGGAATTGCTTCTTCTGTAAAAGACTGCATTTCTTTGGCTGTCTGCACTGCAAGCTCGCGTGTAGGTTCAAGAATCAGGGCACGCACACGGCCGTTTCGCTCGCGAAGCTTTTGAACAAGAGGAAGCCCAAACGCTGCTGTTTTACCGGTTCCGGTTCTTGCCCGGGCAATTACATTGGCTTCGCCACCCAAAAGGCGCGGGATTGCCAGAATCTGTATTGGAGAAGGTACTTTAAAACCTTTTTTTTCGATAGCGCTGAGAGTTATTTTGTCTAATCCGAGATCTTTAAAACCTATAACAGGGGTTTCTTCGTTTTCCATAAATATGAAAGTCATCATAAATTAAAAGTTGAATCGTTGCAAGACCTTTATTTTTTTGGTATAATATAAGAATGGCTAAAGCTAAAACGTCAAAATATAAAACAGAATTTAAAGTTAACCAGCAGGTTGTATACCCGAGTCAGGGCGTAGGAAAAATCACAGAAATTTTCGAAAAAGAATTTAACGGTCAGAAGACTTGTTATTACAAAATCTACCTCGAAGTTTCTGACATGATAGTAATGGTTCCTGTAAGCAATTCCAAAGAACTTGGAATCCGCGCAATCGTTCAGCCGACAGAAGCCAGAAAGGCATTGAACATGCTTTCTGAAGATTTTGAACCTATTACATCTGACTGGAAACTCCGCTACCAGATGAACCTTGAGCTTCTCAAAAAAGGAAGCATTGCAGATATCGCACAGATTGTCAGATGTCTTTACAACAGAAGCAAGGTAAAAGAACTTCCTATCCAGGAAAGAAAGCTTTATGATTCTGCAAAAAAACTTCTCGAAGATGAAATAAGTTTTGCTCTCGGCAAATCTTCAAAAGAAATCGAAGCTTTAATTCACGATAAACTCGAACCACCTGGAGCTGTTCAGAAAGTTAAACATCCTATCATCCAGGATGATGATGACGATGATGACTTTGACATGGACGACGAAGAAGATACAAAGAAGAGACGCAGAGTCGATGACGATGATGACGACGATGATGATGAATCAGATGATGATACAGATTCACTCGACGACGAAGATGATTCGGACGACTTTGACGAGGATTACGATTAATTAAAACACAATGAAAACAAACCGGATTGCATTAATTATAGTTGCAGCAGGTTCGTCTTCAAGAATGGGCGGCCAGATTAAAAAAGAATATCTTTCCCTTAACGGCGGAACGGTTCTTTCTGAGGTCGCCCGTATTTTTTTACTTTCAAAAAAAATTTCAAGCATTACAGTTATATGCCCTGTAAATGGACAAAAAGATTCGGAACAGGCATTCTACAAGGATGAGCAGATAAAAAAACTTACAGAATCTGTTCCCGTTTTCTTTGTCGAGGGTGGAGCAACACGAGCACAATCTGTTTACAACGGTTTATCATTTTTAGAAAGTGAAAAACCTTTTAAAATAAATTCAGCATATGAAAAACCAGAATTTGTTTTAATACATGACGGCGCACGACCTTTCCTTTCGATTGACCTTGTAGAAAAATCGATTGCCAGCACAATTAAATACGGAGCAAGCGTTCCTGCAATAAACACAACCGACACACAGAAAGAAGTTGACGAAAACGGATTTATAAAACGACATCTTGTACGCAATTCTTTAAAGTCCGTTCAGACTCCACAGGGATTTATCTTTGACGAAATACTCTCGTGCCACAAAAAAGCGCTCGATGATAAGACAGAATACACAGATGACACAGAAATTTTTGACAGATATTCTTCAAAGAAAACTTTTGTCTTTGAAGGTGAACTTAATAACAAAAAAATAACTTATCCAAAAGATCTTGAAGATTTAAGTTTTTCTCATAACGACGGAGGGAACGGTATGATTCACACAGGAATGGGTTATGACAAACACCGTCTTGTAGAAAACAGAAAACTCATGCTCGGTGGCATCGAAGTTCCGTTTGAAAAAGGCGAAGACGGCCACTCTGACGGCGATGCAGTTTTACATGCGGTAACAGATGCACTTCTTGGCGCAAGTCATCTTGGTGACATAGGAAGTTATTTTCCTGATACAGACCCTGCATTTAAAGATGCGGACTCTAAAAAACTGTTGAGCATCGCCTGGAACGATGTAAAAAAAGAAGGCTGGTCCCTTGAGAACCTTGATATCGTCATTCTTCTTGAAAAGCCAAAATTTATTTCTTACCGCGACAAAGTAATTTCTTCGATTGCAGATATTCTCGGCGTTACATCTGATAAAGTTTTTGTAAAGGCAAAAACGGGAGAAAAAACCGGCGATGTCGGAGAAGGAAAAGTTATAGAAGTTTTTGCAAACTGTCTTTTAAAAAAATAATCTTTTATAAAATAAAAAAATTATACGGGTAAAAAACAAGGGCGCTTTTTCAAGCGCCCTTTTCATTCTATCTTTTTTCTATTTTTATTTTTTATTTAACCCCTACTCCGGCAATTCAAGAACAAGCTCAACTTCTGCGAGAGGCACTTTTAAGCTCTCTGCAATCTGTTCATTTGTCCATCCCTGCTGTTTTAATGTTCTTATGTTATCGCGTTTTCTTGGAGAAGGTCCGCGTGATGCTGTCCTTGCAGAACCTGATTTTTTAGAATCTGCATCTGCTACGGCCTTGAGTGCTGACATTCTTGTGTCAACAGATTTAGAAAGTTCTGTGATTCTTTCTTCTGCCCTTACAAGTCCTTCTCTGTCGTTATGAACTCTGTCAATTCTTTCTTCTGTATCCTTTAAGATTTCCTGCAATGAATCAAGCTTGTCTACTACAGAATCAAGATGCTTTGTATTCTTTAAAAGAACGTCTACATTCTTCTGAACGTCTTCGATTTCATCCGGCAAAGATTCTACCTGGCGGTTACATGCAGTAATTCTCTGTTCAAGACTCTTGAGCATTTCAAAAGACTTGTCTACATCGTTAGAAACCCTTTCGATTACTTCTGCCTTCTTATCGAGGCGTTCATATGAAATCGAAATACCGGCAAGTGTTTCCTGGAAGTTACGTACTTTAACTTCCATTGTCTGTAAGTCATCACTTGTCGACTGGAGTTCACGAATCTTTTCGTCCATTGAACCTGACATTGCAATGATTTTGCTAAAGTCTTTTTCAAGACTGTCAATCTGTTTTCTTGCTGTATTAAACTTTTCAAGACGTTTTTCTGCTTCGTCATTCATATTACAAAGAGCATCAAACTGTCCCTGGAATGCATCTGCAGCAACTTTAAATCCTTCGAGTTTATCAAATCCTTCTGAGAGAGAATCAATTTCTTCTTCGAGCTGCTGCTTCATATTTTCTGCTTTCTCAAATACAGACATCTGAGAAGCAACGTTCTTTATTTCTTTGTTTAATTCACCAAGGCGAGTCTGAAGGTCATTTTCATCATTCTGCATTCTGAGAACCATATCAGACTGGCGCGCTCTGTTGTCATTAGATGCGCGTTCAATTTCGTCAACAAGCTGCTTGATTTTCTTCTGTGCCGAATCGTTCTGAGAATTGATTCTTTCTTCTGTAGATTCAAGCATCTTTGTATACATATTTTCAAGCTGTGCAATAATCTCTTCTGACTTAACTTTATATTCATCAAGAGAAGATTTTGTTCTGTCATCAAGATTATCGATAGAAAGCTGGATCTCCTCCTGCTTAGCCTGTGTTTCTTTTCTATACTGTTCAACAAGGTCATCGATTTCGTTCTTAACTTCGAGAGCCTTGTCATCTGCACCAGCCTTTAAGTTTTCGAGCTCTTCATTATAGATGCTCTTTGAATCTTCGAACTGGTCTTTAATCTGCTGCTTCCATACATTAAAATCAGAAAGCGCTGCATCGATTGATGCTGTTGTAGAATCCTGTCTGTTAGAAACTTCTTCTTTAAATACATCAAGTTGTTCAAGAAGTTCTTTCTGCTGTTCTTCGAGTTCTTTCTGAACACGCGAAGCATATTTTTCTGTTTCTACTTTTAATGTTTCGTCAGAAGCATTTATTGCCTGTTCAAGCTCTGCCTGATACTGGTCAACAAAATCACGAACGGCTTTCTGCATTTCTTCTATCTGAGTAGAAATACTGTCATCCGATGTCTGAACTTCTGAAGTTATCTTTTCGATTCTTGTAAATGCAGAATTTTCAAGTGCGCTGATTCTCTCTTTTAAGTTCTCGTTATACTTTTCTTCGAGAGAGATGCGGTCACTTTCGTAGTCGCTTGTAAACATTGCAATCTTAGAATCAAAGTTCTGCTTCCATACAGTAAGGTCATCTGTCATCTTGTCGCTGCGTTCTTTTAAGTCTGCAGTAAACTCTGTTTCAAAGTCATTAAGGCGGTTAGATACACTGCTGATTGTAGCGTTCTTTAATGCTTCCATATGACCTTCGAGTTCTGCAATCTGTCCGGCAAGATTATCAGACTGCGCCTTTGTCTGTTCTGTAAATGTCTTAAAGTCTGTAAGTACATGGTTCTGTGTTTCTGACATTGCTTTGCGTAAAACTTTTTCGAGCTGGTCAATATCTGCGCCGCTTGCTTCGAGGCGTTCAAACCTGTACTGCATGTCTTTCTTATAATCTTCGAGAGCTTTATCAAGCTGAATAAGACTCTCTGCCTGTTTTGCATCGTACATTGCAGTTGCACTCTTAACAGCATCTGCAAGCTTTTTGTTAACTTCGGCAATCTTAGAAGAAGCTTCTTTCTCAAAATTCTGGATTGCAGCTTCGACTTCTGCCTTATGAACATCAACTTCTTTGCCAGATTCTTTAGCTTCTGCAACAGCTTCCTGACAGCTTGCCTTGAGTTCTGCAATAGCAGTCTTTGCATCTTTAGAAGCATTCTGTGTCTGAGTTTTAAGATCAGTGAGATTCTGCTTGATTGTTTCCTGCATTGTATGGATTTTTTCTTCGACATTTGTTTTAAATGTTTCGATATGTGTTTTTGCAGCAGCAGAATATTTTTCGTAAGCAGCCTTTTCTTTTTCATCTGCCTGGCTTATTGCATCATTAAACAGTGCATCGTATCTGTTCTGAACCTGTCCGATCTGCTGACCGAGTTCAGTATCCATTTTTGTAATATCTGCCTTGTAAGCATCTGCCCGCTGTTTTGCAAGAGCCGTAAGACGCTTAAATGCATCATCCTCGAGAGTTTCAACTTTCTTTGCAGCTGATGAGTATATAGAAGCAACATCACTGTTAATCTTGTTCATTATCTGTTCATACTGACCGACAGCACTCTTTGTTGAATTTTCGATATCTTTAACTCTGTCATCATATTTTTTAAGAAGGTCAGCACCGATTAACTTTAACTGTTCGATATTTTTCTTCTGGAAATCCTGTGAGATAGAAGGAATCTGTTTTTCGATTTTTTCAAGATAGGTTCTACTTTCGTCGATTTTAGCATTAAGCTTACCGACATAATTAGATTCATTTTTAATTTTTTCAAGATTATCTTCTACTGCAGAAGTCATTTCTGACAGTGCAGAAATTTTCGTACCATATGCTTCGATTTTCTGTTCGATATTATGAACGGCTCCAGTATCTTTTTCGAGAGAAGCAATCATCGATTTAAATTCTGTAATCTGGGACTGAAGTTTTTTTACTGCCGCTACGGCCTGCTGCTGCTGTCCATCAAGTTCTGCAGCATACATTTTTACCTGTTTGATTTTTTCGCCAAAGTATGTTTCAAATTCACCCTGTCTTCGGTCGGCATAGCGTTTTACTTTTTCCATTGAATTATTGTCTTTATCCATCTGATGTAAGACAATACAGACTGCTGCAGACAAACCTGCAGAAACAAGAACAGTTATAAATGCACCCACTTTTTCCCCACCTAAAAAAGTTTTCTATTATATTATTTTAACACAATCTCCAGAAATTGGCGATAGTTTTTAAACGATATATCCGCATCCTTAAGCGGCTTGTTTAAAAGTCTTCTCCACCACGACATGAAGTATGCGGTTTTCATTCCGGCATTTCTTGCACCTTCTACATCGTATTTTTTACTGTTTCCGACATAAAGTATTTCTTCCATCTTAACGCCAAGGTTCCTTGCCATTATTCCGAATGTATACTTAGAAGGTTTTAAAGCACCGATTTTTTCTGCTCCGTAAACTCCATCGCAGTATGGCAGAACTCCCCAAAGTTCGCCCTTTTGTTCAGGCGGAAAGTCAGAAAGAATCGCAATTTTATATCCGGCTTCCTTTAATTTTTTGAAAGTTTCCTTTACATTTTTATAGCATTTTACTTTCTTAAAATATTTAGGAAAAGCATTGTAAATTACTTCGTTAAGTTTTTCTTCTGCTTCGGGAGTTGTACATTTCATTCTCTCAGAAAGCAGGATTGCCTGGTATCTGTAAAGATCAGGAAGAGGCGCACAACGTCTCAAAGCCTTTCTTACACGGCCAAAATGATAGAACACAACTACATTTTTCCAGAAGTGAATAAAGATTCTCGAAAAAAATCTGAGCTGCGGATAAAGAGTACCATCGATATCGAAAGCAATTACTTTTATATTTTTCATCATTTTCTAATATTATACCTTACTTTCTGTAATTTTAACAACCTTAAGGCTGGTACCCCTGCGGATAAAACATCTTTGATGTCTTTACTCTCGTAAGATGGACAAAACAGTCTTTTGCATTTATTAAATAACGCTCAAAGTCGTTATAGTTTATTTCCTTTCCTTCCATATAAACTGCAATTCTGAACATTCCTTTGTCGTCTACATACGGAATGATTACAGCAGCATCATTGAATACCTTTACCTCAGGGCTTCGCTTTCTGTCTGACTGTCTTATAGCAGCAAGATAGAAATAATCACATTCTGTCCTTGCAAGAACATAAAGCAATGCACGAAGATGTTCAGGCTGGTAACCTGTGTTCTTGATATAACCTGCAGCGTTTGTAACTCCCTTGTCAGAAAAAACTGCAGTAAAAGGCTCTACAGTTACATCAACGCCAGTATCTTTATAAAGATAAGTTTTTTTAGCACGAACAGAAAGAGCGGCAGCGGCAATGTTACGAGTCCAGTCGAGACTAAAATTTATGCTGTACTTGCTGTTGATTCCGCCCTGAAGTCCAACAGGATCATATTCTACAGTCGGCTCAACAAGAGGTTCTCTCTTTAAATAACTTCCTGCAAGTGGATCAATAAAACCGTCAACAACCCATTTAACATAACCGCATGACGACATTACAAGTTTGTTTTTATTTTCTTCTTTGCATACACGTGGAGTTCCTTCGAGAATAGAAACAGGTTTCCCGTTTTCGTCATACATCGCATCATCTTCGACTGCAATTTTTTCCTGCATTTTTTTGAGTACATGCAGCATAAGATATTTTGAATCCTGGTCAAAAATATTGTTTTCGATATATTTCCAGGGAAGTGATTTTTTTGTAAGTTCATAAAGCTGAGTAATGCTCATCGTAAGAAGTTTTTCAAACGGAACGCCAACAGGAACGCCGCGCGCAGCATACGAATTGTAAATTACGAAATCTGCAACTGCAACATTTTTGTTTGGTCTGAACTGAATAAAAACATCACTCGTTTTCGAAATATTAATTCTGATATAAGAAGGAGTTCCGTTTGCCTTATCTCTTGCATAAACCCACGAACCATATCCTGTTACAGGGAAAGCTTCTTCGGTTACAGTTTTTACACCGGTGCTGTCAAAAACATCGATGTTAATAAGTGCGCGCGGCGAGACATATATATAAAAAAGTTTTGTATCTTCTTCTAAACTTACCTGATAAGTTTCACCGGTTACATCTTTTCTTATCTGGACATTCTGCATTCTGATTGATTCAAAATCCTGTTTAAACCATTCATCTGCAATATCGCGTCTTATTTCTGCAGAATCAGGAATACCAAATGAATTGTATTCTGCATAAAACACTGGCATAACCAGAACAAATGATGTTAACGCAATAAGAAACTTTTTCATCTCAATCTCTCCTGCAAGTTATACAACCGGCGGAACCATCTCTGGTTTAACAGGCTCAGGGTCCGCAAAAACATTTGCGCCTTCTGCAAGCTTTACCTGCGGTTTTACAAGTTCAATTTTAGAACCTCGACCTTTGCCGGTGCGCACTTCTATCATTCCATCTTTGTTTTCATCAGGATGTCTTCCTGCTGGTGCATTCGAAAGAAGAAGCTTAAGTCTGTTCAGCTGATTAACTTCTGAACTTCCCGGATCGTAGTCAATTGCACTGATATTACTTTCCGGATAACGTCTTCGAAGTTCTTTTATCATTCCCTTTCCGGTTACATGGTTAGGAAGACATGCAAACGGCTGAACACACGCGATACTCGGAACTCCGGAATGAATGAGCTCAACCATTTCTGCTGTAAGGAACCATCCTTCGCCTGTAATATTTCCAAGCTGAACAATATCATCAACCGAATCCATCATCTTATAAATCGAATTAGGTGATTCAAAACGACGAGACTTGTTAAGATATTTTTTCATCTTGTTGCGGTACAACTCTAAGAACCATACAAAAAGTTTTGCATTGCGTTCAGTCTTTTTAGGGAACGCAAGCTCTTCATGTCTGAAAATTCCTGTACTGAATGAATAGAAGAAGAAGTCTGCAAGATCAGGCATGACACACTCTGCGCCTTCTGCTTCGATTGTCTCAACGATTCTGTTATTCGCAGTCGGATGGAACTTAACTAAGATTTCTCCGACAACTCCGACGCGCGGCTTTTTAACAGGAAGAAGCGCAAGATTATCAAAATCGCGGATAATATCTTTTAAAAGTTTATGATACTTTCTTATCGAAAGAGATTTAATTGCAACCTGCGCTCTTCCGTTCCATTTTTCGTAAAGAGCATTTGCACTTCCAGGAACAGCTTCGTATGGGCGCGTCCTGTACAGAAGGCGCATCAAAAGGTCGCCTATCATAATTGCCATCAAAGCCCTGTGAATCAACGGAAGAGTAAATTTAAAGCCCGGATTTTTTTCAAAGCCCTGTGCACTTAAAGAAATTACAGGAATGTGTCCCCATCCTGCATCGTTTAATGCACGGCGGATAAATCCGATATAGTTTGTTGCACGACAACCACCGCCAGTCTGTGTAATTACAAGCGACGTATTATTTAAATCATATTTTCCAGATTCAAGAGCTGCAATCATCTGACCTGCAACAAGAATCGATGGATAACATGCATCATTATTTACATACTTAAGTCCTGTTTCTACAGCTTTAGGGTCTACAGCATCAAGAATCACAAAATTATATCCCGAGTACTGGAACGCTTTCTGAAGAATTGCAAAATGAATCGGTGACATCTGCGGACCGATAATCGTATGCATATACTTCATTTCTTTTGTAAATACCTGACGGTTGTAAGCGCTTGTCTTTACATCATATTTTTTATGATTGCGTTCGCGTTCTTTAACTGCAGCAATAAGACTTCTGATACGAATTCGAACCGCGCCAAGATTACTTCCTTCATCAATCTTGATGAGAGTATACATGCGGCCCTTTGACTTCATGATTTCATCAACCTGGTCTGCAGTAACAGCATCAAGTCCACATCCAAAACTTGTAAGCTGAACAAGTTCAAGATTAGGCATACCGGATACAAATGATGCAGCTCTGTAAAGACGGTTGTGATATACCCACTGGTCAATGATACGAAGAGGTCTTTCAATAGAACCAAGATGCGCAATAGAATCTTCTGTAAATACTGCAAGACCAAGTCCATTAATCATCTCAGGAATTCCGTGATTGATTTCCGGATCAAGATGATAAGGACGACCTGCAAGAACGATTCCGTTTACACCGTTAGTAATGATTTTTTCAAGAGCTTCTTCTCCTGCGCCCTTTACATCCTCACGGAATTTTTCTTCTTCTGCCCAACCTGCTTCTACAGCATCCATTACCATTTCAAAAGTAATTGTCGGGAAGTGCGGATGAAGTTCTTCAAACAATCTGTAACCAAGACGTTTTTTATCATAAATAGGCAGGAACGGATTCATATAAAGAATGTTCGGATCCTGTCTTAAAGCATCAATGTTATTGCGCAAAACTTCTGGATAACTTGTTACGATAGGACAGTTATAATGATTTCCTGCTCCACTGTCTTCCTGTTTTTCATAAGGCGCACAAGGATAGAAAATAAATTTAATTCCAAGCTGCAAAAGAGATTCGATGTGTCCGTGAGAAATTTTCCCAGGATAACAAACCGACTCTGACGGAATTGACTCAAGTCCCTTTTCGTAAACGCTTCGAGTTGAACGTGGAGAAAGACGAACACGGAATCCGAGCTTTGTAAAAATCGTAAACCACATCGGATAATTTTCATACATGTTCAGGATGCGAGGGATTCCGACTTCTCCAAACGGAGCTTCTTCTGGTTTAAGCGGAATATAATTAAATACTCTTTTATATTTCCATGCAAAAAGATTTGGTACTTCATCTTTTTCATCGATTTTAATGTTTGTATTTTCTTTGTTGCTTGCATCGATGATATTTTTATCGCCTGCCCATTCAAGACCGCGTTCACATCTGTTACCGGTAACGAATGTTCTTGCTGTTTTCTTTCCTTCTTTATCTGTTGCAGTAAATGTGTTGATTGTAAGAAGACAATTGTTCTGACATTTTCCACATCTCTTAAGCTCAAGATCAACGTGAAAGTTTTCAAGTTCTTCAACAGTTGCAATCTTAGATCTTACATCATGAACAGTTCCTTCTGGTTCTCCAGGTTTTGGAGTCATTAAATCTATCCACTGATCAGTTGCAATTAAAGCAGAACCGTATGCACCCATAAGACCTGCAACATCAGGACGGAATACATTTACGCCCGCAATTTTTTCGAACGCACGAAGAACTGCATCATTAAAGAATGTTCCACCCTGAACAACAACCTTAGTTCCTATGTCACTTGCTTTTCTAAGTTTAATAACTTTAAACAAAGCATTTTTAATTACAGAATAAGAAAGACCAGCAGAAATATCTGCAACAGTTGCACCTTCTTTCTGTGCCTGCTTAACGCGGCTGTTCATAAATACAGTACAGCGGCTTCCGAGGTCTACAGGCTTTTCTGCCATAAGCGCAATCTGAGAGAATTCTTTTACATCCATTCCCATCGTGCGCGCAAAGTTATCAAGGAACGAACCACATCCGGATGAACAAGCTTCATTAAGCTGAATCGACACAATCGCGCCGTCTTTCATTCTAAGACACTTCATGTCCTGTCCGCCGATATCAAGTAAGAACTCGACACCAGGAACAAAGAAATCTGCTGCCCTGAAGTGTGTAATAGTTTCTACTTCACCGGCGTCCACTCCGAGTGCTGCCTGGAACAATGCTTCGCCGTAACCTGTAGAGACGGCGCGTGCAATGTACACGTCTTTCGGAAGACGCGCATAAAGTTCCTTTAACATTTTAACTGCGATATCAACAGGATTACCTGCATTGTGTGTGTAATAATTCCATAAAATTCTTCCGTCGCGGTCAGTCAATACAGCCTTTGTAGTTGTCGAGCCGGAATCAAGTCCTAAGAATACAGGACCTTTTGCTTCGTCAAGGTTTCCGCGAAGGGCAACTTCTGATGCGTGACGTTTTCTAAACTCATCAAGTTCACTCTGACTTGTAAAAAGAGGTTCAAGACGCTGAACTTCTGAAAGTTCTGCTCCTACAAGCTTTGTTAAACTTTCACGAAATTCTTTTATCGTAGGAAACGGAATTTCCTTACTGTCTGCAGTACAATAATTTTTTCTTTCTGCCGAGTAAGCGGCGCCCGTCGCAACAAAAAGCTGCGAGTTATCAGGCACAATTATTTCATCATCTTTTAATTTTAAAGTTTCTATAAATCTGTGACGAAGCTGATCCATAAAGTGTAATGGACCGCCTAAGAATGCAACATGACCGCGAATCGGTTTACCGCACGCAAGACCAGAAATCGTCTGGCTTACAACTGCCTGATAAATCGAAGCTGCAATATCTTCGCGACGGGCGCCTTCGTTGATTAACGGCTGAACGTCTGTTTTTGCAAATACACCACAGCGCGCTGCAATCGGATAAATAGTAGTTGCACCTTTTGCAAGTTCATTAAGGCCGTTTGCATCTGTTTCAAGAAGAGCAGCCATCTGATCGATAAATGCACCGGTTCCTCCGGCACAAGTTCCGTTCATGCGCTGTTCAACTCCACCTTTAAAATATGTGATCTTAGCGTCTTCGCCACCAAGCTCGATTACTACATCTGTCTGCGGAATTATTTTACGAACTGCAGTTGTTGCTGCAATTACTTCCTGTATAAACGGAACAGAAAGCCACTGCGAAACTGCAAGTCCTCCTGAACCTGTAACTTTAACTGATACAGTCTGGCTTTCGCCTTCTGGAAGTTTTTTCTCAAGATCATCAAGTGCATCCGTTACAACTTTTATAATCGTACTTCTGATATCTGCACGATGACGCACATAGGCACTGTATAAAAGTTCATCTTTATCGCTTAACGCTGCAACTTTTACAGTAGTTGAACCGACATCAATACCAAAACGAATCGGCTCTATAACTTTTTTATATGAAAATGAATTATTCTGTTCTAAATTATCAGGCATAGTGTATAAAATCCCTAAGTTTAAAATTACTTCCATATTATTGTAAAGGTAAAAAAGGAATTTTTCAACACTAAGAAAAAATAGTTGCTAAACTTTTGTATAGAAGAAATAAGATTTCTGTCTATTTAATTGCCCTTGCAATAACACCGCCGCCGATGATTACGTTGTCCTTGTAAAGAACTGCGCTCTGTCCCGGAGCAACTGCCCTCTGAGGAGTTTCAAATTTTACAAGATACGGCTGCCCCTTATAATTAAATTCATCACCTGCTTCGATTTTGTAGCGCTTTATTTTTGCTTTAACCGGTTTGCTTGCAAGCCTGATTTTTACTTCGGCATCGATTTCGCCGTCCGGTTCTACATCGCCTGGCCATACAAAATCATCTGCAATGAGAGCGCTTGAGTTTAAAGCGTCATTCGGAGCAAGAACTACCACATTGTTTTTTGCGTCTATAGACTGAACATACACAGGATAGTTTACTGCAACTCCAAGACCGCGCCTCTGTCCTACCGTATAATGCTCGATTCCGCGGTGTCGGCCGAGAACATGGCCGTCTAAATCTATTATGTCTCCCGGAACTGAAGGCTTATCAGAAAAGAGCATGTCAAAATATTCTTCGCCGATAAAATCCTGACTTTCTTCACGGTTTGCAGCTTCGAGGCCGGCACGATGGGCAAGCTCGAAAACCTCGGACTTTTTCATCGACGCCAGAGGAAAGCGCACTTTTTCCAATACATCAGAAGGTATTCTGTATAAAAAATAAGTCTGGTCTTTTGAAATATCAGCGGCTGTCGCAATCATGCATGGTTTTTTGTCACTCGAGAAAAGTGCGCTTTCCGGTCGCACAATCTTCGCGTAGTGTCCCGTGCAGAAAAAATCATATTTGATGTCGATTGATTTGATTCCGTCTAAAAGCGCGCCAAATTTTATATAACGGTTGCACTGGATGCACGGATTTGGTGTGCGACCTGATCTGTATTCAGCTTTAAAATACTCGAGAACGCGTTTTTTATATTCGTCTTTCACTTCGATGACGTGATATTCGATGTCATGTGTGGCGCAGAATTTTTTACATTCATCGATATTTTCTTCTTCGCCCGGACCGTAGCAGGCTTCTTTCATAGGCCTGTCACTTTTTATTTCGGGGATGCTGCCGTCCCAGAGTGACATAGTAACTCCGATTACGCGGCATCCCTTTTCTTTTAACATGAGGGCTGTTAAAGTTGAATCTACTCCGCCAGACATTCCGACAACAACTGTGTCACCGGCCTTTGGCATTTCCTGTGCAATATAATCCATATTTGCCTATTGTAGCACAAGGTTAATTTAAGATTCAAGACAAACTAAAGACTTCTGCAGATTCTAAATCCAAAGTAATGGTGTCCAATCCATGGGCGGGCATTAGAAAATCGTTTTGTAACACAACATTCAAATGCAGGTTCAGACCATGAACCGCCGCGAAGAACACGGGCAGGGCCTGTTTTACCGCCTGAAGGGTTTACACTTTTTCCTGTAGCAACATCTGCATCATACCAGTCGTAAAGCCATTCCCATACGTTTCCTGACATATCATACAATCCGATTGAGTTTGGTTTTTTCATTCCGACTTCGTGACTAATCTCATCAGAATTTCCTTTATACCATCCGTAATCATCAAGATTGCTGTCTGCAAATACTACTGTCTTAAAATCGTTGATATATTTTTCGTTTTCTGTTTTTGTTCCGGCAAAAGTATCGTTCCATTCTGAACTCTGATACCGGCCACCGCGTGCAGCAAATTCCCACTCTGTTTCTGTAGGAAGTCTAAATCCTTTTTTATCTTTTCCACATACAGGAATAACTCTTTTTTTACAATCTTCAATTGTATAAACATGTTTGCATGCTGAATCAGAATAATAAACGCAGTCTTTCTGCTTCATAAGTTCAAGTGTAAGCTTGTTGCAGAATGCAATTGCTTCGAACCATGAAACTGTTTCTACCGGACGCAGATCAGGATTTTCATCAGGACATTCAATCGTATACTTGCTTCCGAAATTCTGTCTGCTGAATCTTGACGGATTATTTCCCATAACTCTTTCGAAAAGTTCCTGAGTTACAGGGTATTTTGCCATAGCATAATTATTTAACTTGATTTTTCTTTTATTGATAAAGACACCGCGATAATCTTCTGAAACATCATCAGAAACAAATAAATTCCAGTTGGAATCATCAGTTGTCTTGACTGTTACAGTATCATCATCCGGTAATATTACTATCTCTCCAGTCTTTAAATATTCGTCACCATCTAAAAGAAGGTTACCGTCAGGAGATTTAGAAATATAAGAGACACTCTTTGCATTCCAGAAAAAGGTTGCAACCCAGGCAATTACTAAACAAACACTTCCGATAATGAGTTTAAGTTTTCGTTTATCCATACCGCCATTATATTTTGTAATACCCGATTTGCAACTGTCGATATTGATATCGATTATGTTGATTTTAACAAG